>JAEEGL017131393.1_pt1 | contig 20551 bp, 11 predicted proteins | sample 9134231 | NCBI WGS metagenome assembly JAEEGL01 (sample SAMN16246548, study PRJNA631951) | gut metagenome | biome: gut microbiome; feature: rumen; material: fiber-attached | host: Bos | place: Iran: Karaj | collected 2018-10
AAGGGCTTTTCTTTTTGACACATGATAACCTGATCAAGGACTATAATGAGAGCTGCGTGATTACTGTTTAAGATTGATTATGAATTTCGCTTTTCATGTGGTGGAATTCGATTCTTTTTTTTTGAAAAAGGGTGACCATCATGTCTGAAAATAATAGCCTTAAGCAAGCAAGGGCTGATAAAGCTTTCATTTGCTGTGAATATATTGAAATGCTATGACCGTCCGATGCAAGGAGTTTGTCTCCTTCATTCGGCGGTTTTTTGCGTTATTTGCGAACGCTTGTGGAAAAGAAGGATTACAGACCGCAGGTGCCGGAATGCTATAGTAAGCCTGTACCGGAGGAAACGTAGTGGGTTATTACATCAACTACCAATGCATCAGTAACATTGGAAAGCATCGCAGGATGAACCAGGACAATTTTATATGTGCCGGCAGGGAATACAATCCGGAATATGGAGAAAGACCTGCTCCTGGTACTTCTTCCCCAGAGAACGGGACGGATGGGATCATCCGTCATTCCGGGAAGAGTCACCTCGGCAGAAAGCTGCTTGTCTTTGGTGTTTTTGATGGAATGGGTGGCGAGGAACAGGGCGAGATGGCATCCTATTTAGCTGCTAAATGCGCTTCCGAATCCGGGAAACGGGGAGAACCTGTACGGATACTGCAGGAGATTTGCTTCCGGGCTAACGAGCGGATTTTCCGGTATGCACAGCAGCAGAAGCTCTCTGCCATGGGCACAACCGCCGCTATGATCGCATTCGGAACAAGCGGAGTCGGTCTGATCAGCGTAGGTGACTCTAGAATCTTTCATTTCTCGGATGGAGAACTCCGACAGATCTCTGTAGATCATGTGGGTGCGGCCCCCTATGGGGTGAAGCCTCCGCTGACACAGTACCTAGGGATGGATCCCGAGGAAAGCGGCCTGGAACCCTATCTGGCCAGAGGAAATCTCCAGGAGGAAGATATCTATCTGCTCTGTTCGGATGGTCTCACAGATATGCTTTCTCCAGGGGAGGTTAAGAGCATCTTGAAGACCGGACCATATGAGCAGGTAGCGGAACGATTATCAGCGATGGCAATGGAAAAAGGCGGCAGGGACAATACAACCATACTGTTGTGCAGAGTTGAAAAAACAGGACTATTTCATTGATTTGGGAGGACAGGAGTAAATGGACATTCAGGAAACCATAAGTCAGATATGGCCGGACTGGCAGATCGTGAAGAGCATCGGAAGAGGATCTTACGGCGAAGTATATGAAGCAGAGCGAGTGGAACATCAGATCAAAAGCAGCGCTGCTATAAAGGTGATCAGCATCCCTCAGGCGGAGGCTGAGCTGGATACGCTTCGCATGGAGGGATTGACCGAGGATGAATCCAGGACGGTTCTGAGCAATCAGGTGGATGATGTGGTCAGTGAGATCAAACTGATGGAAACCTTTAAAGGGGTAGATCACATTGTCAGTGTCGAAGATTTTAAGGTGATCGAAAAGACAGACCGGATCGGCTGGGACATTTATATTCGAATGGAACTCCTCAAGCCTCTGGTGAAGCATGCGGCAGATGCAGAGTTTTCGGAGCAGGAGGTCGTAAAACTGGGCCTGGACATTTGTTCCGCGCTGGAATTGTGCACGCAGCGTAATGTCATCCACCGCGATATCAAGCCGGAAAATATCTTTGTGAATGATTTCGGCTCTTACAAGCTGGGGGATTTCGGAATTGCCAGAACATTGGAGAATCTTTCCGGCGGGTTGTCCATGAAGGGTACCTATAATTACATGGCACCTGAAGTGGAAAAAGGAAAAGAATACGATCGAACCGTAGATATCTATTCCCTCGGTTTGGTTCTGTATTTCTTTCTCAATAAAAAGAGATTGCCCTTCCTGGATACGGAAAAACAGATTCTAACTCCGTTCGAGCGTAATGACGCACTTCGTCGCAGGTTGGAAGGAGAACAGATTCCGGCACCCTGCCAGGCGTCTGTCAAGGTGGCGCAGGTGATTCTTACCGCATGTAACCCGGACCCGAAATTCCGTTTCCAGTCCGCGACTGCTTTCAAAAATGCACTGGCCGGTGCAGCCGGGGCAACGACTCCAAACCAGACGGCTGTACCGATTCCACCGGCGCCGACTCCGGTATCCGATGCTACTGTATCGGTCCGGACACCTGCGCCGGATACGGATCTGAATGCTACGGCAGCTGTTCGGAAGTCAGGAAAGACTCCTGCAAAAAAAGAAGCAAAAAAGGAAGCAAAAAAGGAAGCAAAAGAGAAAGCAAAGGTTGAGACATTTGGAAAGCCTGCAAAGAAAAAGCGTGGCAGGGGTATTTTGGCCTTTTTTGTGATCCTTCTGATCTGCGGAGCTGCAGGGGTCGGACTGTACTATACCGGTATAATTGGGGGAAAATCCTCCGGCGAAACGGAAGCTGTGGTTGAAACTGCAGATGTGTCTTCCGACATCGAGACAACTTCCGCAGATACGGGGAATGCGTCGGATGATTCCGTACAGGTATCTACTCCGGAGGAACAGAAGAAGGAACAGGATGCGGAAGACCGCTCCGTGATCGATTCCTTCCTGACAAAAGCGGAATCCCTGGCATCGAAGGGGGATTACAAAGGAGCCATCAGTCAGCTTGATGCGGCACTGGTTACCTATCCCGATGCGGATGACCTTCAGCAGAAGCGGGATGAATATCAGGAGGCACTGGCAGAATCCGTCCGTAGTGAAAATCTTCTGAATGCAAAGATCTATGCGGATTCTGGAGATTATGGAACAGCTATTCTCACGCTTCGGAAAGCTATCTCCGACGGAGGGGCGGAGTCTGATTACAAGTCTGCGCTGGATCAGTATGAAGTAAGCTATCGCGCCGATGTGATAAGCAACGCGGACACAATGTCCGATGAGATGAACTATGCGGGAGCCATTGAGTTGTTGGATCAGGGGCTGGAAATGCTGCCGGAGGATGCAGAACTGACCGTCAAGCGTCGTCAGGTGGAGACCCTCTATGTGGCGGATCGTATCACCTTACTGGACGCCATGCTGGCGGAAGATAATTTTGATGGCGCAAAAGAAGAAGTCGCTGAGGCATTGGAAATGTTCCCGGAGAATGCGGCGTTGCTGGCTAAAGCGACGGAGATTGAGGAAGTCAGTCCCAAATATTTGGTGGATGTATGTCCTCCGTATGAGACGAAGTATTATTCCTCAACAAATCCTTTTAAGATGGCAGCAAATGCGTACGACCATGGATTTCAGTTGAATGTCAACAGTGGTTCATATGCTGTGATTAACCTGGAAGGTAAATATTCTATTTTGGAATTTGATATGGGGCATATAGACGGAGAAAAAATGTATACTGGAGAGTTTATTATTTACCTTGATGGGGAAAAAAGTATGAGTTTGGATCAGTCTGCTAGCGGAGGAGTGACACATTATTCGCTGGATGTCACGGGGGTTGGCATTTTGAAATTTGCCGGTAATCTAAATAATCGTCTTGCGCTTTATGGCTTCGCCAATGTGACGCTTCGCTAGATAAGGAGTAAAAAAATAAAATGCAGGCAGATGATAAAACTGTTCATGTTTCTTCCGTCCGGGAACAGACTCCGATTGAGAACATCTCAGTCACAATCTTTGACGGGCTGAAGGACCCACAGACACTCTCTCTGGATTCCTTTGGAAAAGCGCGGATCAGCTTTGGACGAAGCCCGGAAAATGATATTCGTTTGGAATCGGCACTTGTCTCCGGAATGCATGGTCGGTTCGAGCGGGATGGGCAGCAATGGCTGATACAGGATAAAGGGGCATACGAGGCTCATCCGAGTACAAACGGTCTGATCTACAATAATGCGGAGATTCGGTCCAGAAGATTATGCGAAGGTGATTTTGTCAGGATTGATGACAATGTGGAATCCGTGCAGGATGGAGTGCTCTTTGTCTTTTCCGCTGCTGAGACCGGAAACCGATGGAAATCCATAGATTTGACAGGACAGGACAGTCTGACGATCGGACGCAGTGTGGATTGCGATATCGTGCTCCCGCACATCAGTGTTTCCAAAGAGCATGCCAGGATTATGCAGGAAAATGGCAATTATATCATTGCCGACTGCAACAGTACCAACGGCATTCTGGTGAATTACACTCCGGTCAGAGACCGACAGATTCTGCATGAAAAAGATGTTATCACTATCACCAATTCCAAGCTGATCTTTACTTCTCGAGCCATATATTACTGTTCCTACGTGGGTGGTATCTCTGTGGATGTCTCGGATGTAGTGATCCGGCGGGGAAGCGGCAGGAAGTCCTTCATTACAGGTAATCATGTCAGTCTGAATATCAAACCGGGAGAACTTGTTGCGATTATCGGAGGCTCCGGAGCGGGGAAATCCACGATTCTGAATTGTATGTGCGGATATCTTCCGCCGGCGGAAGGAAATGTATTCATCAACGGGATCAATCTGTATCAAAATTTTGATTCACTGAAGAAACTGATCGGATATGTGCCACAATCGGATATCGTTTACGATGATCTGACCCTGTACGATATGCTTCTATATACGGCAAAAATGCGGTTGCCCCGGGATGTTTCGGAGGTTGAGAGAGAGGACGCCATTCGGAAAGCCATCGACATGGTGGAACTGACCGAGAAGAAGGGAAGCCTAATCAAATCTCTCAGCGGAGGTCAGAGAAAGAGAGCCAGCATCGCTGTGGAATTGCTTTCTGATCCGAATCTTCTCTACCTTGATGAGCCTGCTTCCGGACTGGATCCTGGAACCGAGCGGAATCTGATGAAGTCTCTTCGGGGTATGGCAGATGCTGGCAAGACGGTGATCCTTGTTACGCACAGCACGTTGCAACTTCGGATGTGCGACAAGGTGGTTTTCATGGGGAAGGGCGGCAATCTCTGCTTTTTCGGCTCCTACGATGAGGCACTGGAATACTTCGGAATCTCGGATATCGTGGATGTTTACCGCCTGATCACAGATGATGCACCGCATTGGAAGGAAAAATATGATGCGGCGAACGTTCCGCCCGCGGCACGAAGGGAAACATCTGCGCCTGCAGGAAAGATCCGACGACAGCCGAATCTGCCCATCCTGTGCAATCGGTATTTTAAGCTGATTCTGAATGACCGGAAAAAGATCGGGATGCTGCTGCTCCAGGCGCCAGTCCTGGCTGCACTGATCTCTCTGGTGGCGAACGGTGAACAGTTCCATCAGTATGAGATGACAAAGAGTCTTCTCTTTGTGCTATCCTGCGCCGGCATCTGGATGGGAATGTCCAATTCGATTCAGGAAATTGTCAAGGAGCGGACTATCCTGCGCAGGGAATACATGACAGGGTTGTCACTCGGCGCATATATTACCTCAAAATTGATCGTTTTGGGAGTTGTTTGTCTGTTGCAGAGTCTGTGTCTGGTCGGGTTGTTTTCCTGGCTAGTGAGTCTGCCGGAGGAGGGGATTGTGATACTGCCTTTCATGGAACTTCTGATCACTACCTCGCTTACGACCATTGCTTCCGCTGCAATGGGACTGGTGGTTTCCGCGCTGGTCAACAATACGGATCGCGCCATGACCTTTGCTCCCATTTTATTGATCCCTCAGATTCTCTTTTCCGGTGTTATCTTCAAACTGGAAGGGGTGATTAATGTGGTTTCATGGTTTGCCATTTCGCGATGGAGTATGGAAGGGTACGGAACTTCCGCAAACCTCAACTCTTTGGATCTGAAGCTGCAGCAGGAAGGAATCATGATTCCACATGAGGCAGAGGATTTCTTTGAGTTTACTTCGGAACATATATTTACGGCCTGGTTGGTTCTGGCGGGATTTATTCTCGGATTTTCGCTTTTGTCCAGGTTACTTTTGAATTCACTCAGAAAGGAAAAAGGCTGATATGGAGCATCATGCAGAGGAACTGAATTATACGGTGAATGCCTGGGAACAGCTTTATGATGTGGTGGACAATTCCTATTTCCTGGATAAGGATTCGGAACTGATCTATCATGCACTGGAGAAGAAAATCCATTCGCTCTCCTTTGGAGAATTTCTGAAGCGCTATTTGTATACGAAGGCAGAAATTGAGGAGCCATTTGAGAGCGTTTCGCTCAGCGAGTATCAGCAGATCATCCGGGATTCTTTTCAGGAATACAATACGCCCAAATCCTTTGAGGAATCCTCGGCCAAATTAGGAGCCCTGTCCAAAAACTGGTTGACACAGAAGAGTGTCAATCGCAAGGTGGTTTTCCTGCTGGGATTCGGACTAGGGATGGATGTGGAGGATGTGGACGAATTCCTTCAGAAAGCGCTGCGAGAGAAAGGGATCAATCCAAAGGATCCGTTTGAAGTGCTTTGCTGGTACTGCTACAGAAACCATTACCGTTATCCGAAATTTGAAAGTCTTTGGACGACCTATCAGAAGACACCCGCGCAAAGTGTGGATCTGGCGCTGCTTTTCTCAGACCGGACGATCGGTTACAGACAGGGTATGATCTCCGTGGAGGATGATGCGCACATCATTTCTTTTGTCACAAAACTGAAAAATGCAGAGAATATCAGCCATATCAGTGTCACGGCCGGGGATTGTTTTCGAGAACTGTATGGTCGTGCTCGGGAGCTGGTCGCGAACCTGTACAACACATCAGAGGATTTTGCCGAGACGCGAAAGGCGGGGCAGAAGTTCTATACGGCCGAAGAGATTACACCGGGGGATCTGGAGCACATCATCAGTTCCGCGATTCCTGTGGGGGGGCAGGGCAATCTGGTGCCCGCCAGATTATCATCTCTGAATACTCAGTTTGACGGGAAGCGTTTTAGCAGACAGCGCGTGACGGAGATCCTCTCGGATCATGCGGAGGTCAATCGATTTGATCTGATCACGCTGAATTTCTTTATTTATTCCCAAACACTGGATGCGTATGACACACCCAAAGGAAGGTATTCCGCCTTTATCGAGGATACCAATGATATTCTGAACAAATGTTATATGGGAGAGCTCTATGTCGGTCACCCGTATGAATGCTTCATTCTGATGTGCCTACTGTCCGAGGAACCCCTTGGGACCTATGCGGATGTCCTGGAAATGTCCTATTCTTCCGAAGAGATGGATTGAAGTACGGAAGGAACGAACATTGATGCCTGCGGCAAAGCGGGAAAAAATGTTTTACGGGAGCACAGGGAATCTGTGTTATGGTTAATGCAACAAAGCAAAGTGCTTTGCGAACGACAATTGGCAGATGGAGGAGAATAAACATGTTGAAAAACAAAGAGATTACGAAATGGATACTTCGGGGAGCTGCGTTATTGATGATTCTGGGATACTTTGTTCCCAGCTTTTTCGTATCCTGCGCGTCACAGGAAGTTAATGTTTCTGCAGTGGGACTGACCGTTGGGTATAGATCACAGGGTACGACTTTTTCTGATCCAATGATCTGGGTTAGTTTTCTGTTACTGCTTCCGATTGCGCTGATCGTGTTGAGTTTTATCAAGCCGATCAGAGAATTTATCCTTTCGATCATCGTACTTAGTGCCGGGGCCCTGCAGAGTCTTCTGTGGCTGATCATGGCAGCACTGGTAGCAAGCTATGCAGATAATAATTATTGTGGATTTGGGTATCGGTTTGGATTCTTTTATAACATCCTGTCCATTCTGATTTTGCTGGCAGGTGGAGGATTGCTTCTGTATCAGACACTGACCGAAAAGAAGACCAATCTGATGGGGCAACCTGTCATGACGGGGCAGCAGTCCATTGCAATGAAGCCCGGCACATGGAGATGTGATCAGTGTGGCTCTGTGAACGATCCGGCATGGAAGTTCTGCATGAAATGCGGGAAAGAACGTACGATAGCAGTAGTCACCGCCCCCGCTCAGCAGCCCCAGGCGGCAACACCCCTGCAGGACGAACAGGTGTGTCCGAAATGTGGAGCCAAGAATGGAAAAGATTTCCATTTCTGCCTGTCCTGCGGAGCGTCGCTGGATCAGGATGCGAAGCTTGATTCGAGCGATCAGGGATCGAGTGAGTCATAGGAAGAAATGGGTAGTTATCGAACGAAGAAATGGCATACATGGGTGAGATTATGAGAAAGCATATATGGACAGTCTGTTTGATCGCCGGCTTATTGCTTGCTTCCTGCGGGAAAACTGAACCTGAAGTAAATGAGATCGGAAGCATTGAGCCTTCAGATTATTCTGCGCCGATTGATGCAGCAGGGGAGAATTCAGAGGAAGAATCCGATCCCGAAGAAGATAGCATTTATTTGGTCTCTGTTCGATGCAACGCTTCAGATGGAACCTGGAACGAAACAAAGTATGATAAAAAAGGCAATGAAATATATTATGAAGAATCGGATGGAACCTGGATAAAAACGACTTATGATAATGATCGGATGATACTTCGGGAAAAATCAGATGGCATCGTGACTACATACGAGTATTCCAAATATCATGATCAGGATGATATTGTGGATTTTACTCAGTCCACAGATGGTTCTTGGTACAGACAACAGATGAATGCCAAGGAACAGATCCTGTATTATTTGGATTTCAATGGGAGCAGATGGGATTTTTTATATGATGTTTCGGGAGCAACTTCTGTTTTTTTGTATGGGGACAGACTGGGATCTGTAGATGATGCAGGTGGGCATACCATTTTTTCATCGATTATTTCGGATTTTTATACGGATACATTGGTAAATATATATGGTCATGCTATATGTGAGAAGGGTAGGTATACATATGATACATTTGAGTACGATGAGAACGGTGAACTGACCCGGATCATGCTTCGTTCTCTGGGCGATTCTGCGGGAATGAGAGAATTTAAATACAATCCTGACGGAATAATAATGGAGGAAATAAATTATTCTGATGAGGAGTTGACGGAAAGAAAAGTCTATGATCCACGTAATGGAAACATTCTGGAACAAGATTTAAGAAACGAGGATGGTGAATTAGTCACTACCCGGTATAGTTATGAGTATTCTTTCTCAGATGGAACGAAAACAGATTCCATAGATAAAGCCTGGGTATACCATTCTCCGCTGGGAGGAAGTGTAAATTATAATATGCCCGATTCGGAGAAGGAGGCTGAGCAGAACAAATCAGTTGAGAGCAGCCTGATGGATTATTACAGGGATTATCTGCAATTGGATTATTATATGCCTTTCCTTGCGGATCTGGACGGAGACGGTTCTGTGGAGCTGATTGTTTCGCGTCACAGTAAGTATAACTTTTACGGATTTGATTATGAGTATTATTATCGGGGAAACGGAGAATTCAGGATTTTCAGACAGGAAGGAACAAAGGTAGCAGAGGTCACAAAGCAATCTTATGGTCGGCACGTTTTTCTTAACTGGGTGGACGGTAAGGACACGATTTTTGCCATTGACCATCTGGGCGACATCTACAGGTATGATTATGAAAAGGATGAGATGCAGCCTATGGACAGGGATGAATATGATTCATATGTGGTGGGAGCCATCGATTTGTTTGAAAGTTCCTGGACAGCAGGAGGACAGTTTTATTTCGGAATGGTTGGCACGGACGGAACGGCTTCCGGTTATCAGTCAGGTTACAGTAAAGCTACCGCATATGTAGGTGATTTGGATGTAATGCAGTTTGGCAAGGATGTTCATGATCTGATGAAGTTTGCCGGTGAGAATCATAAAGTGATCGTTAACGCCGGGTGGATTCATGGCGCTGAAGGCGGGACTACCTGCTTTGCGATGGTGGATGCGGACGCATATAATGATGAGGCATCATTCGGTGAGGAAACAGGGGACTGGTATGAATATAAATTTCCATATCGTTATTCCGAGGTAAGCATCGGAACTGTAGGAAAAGGGAAGGTTCAAATTTCACATTCCATTTCTATGGAGCAGACATATGAAGATTATTATCAGGACCGAGCCTGGGATGGCGCAACCATCCTGAACATAGGGGGAAAAGACTTCTATGTGGTTCACACCGGAGGGATACAGAATCTGTTTTATTTGGATGGGAATGAACTGAAAAGGGATGAAACATATCCTCCTTACATATATGATGCGGAAAACGGATATGCACTCGTTTCCGTTTCTCCGAGAAAATATGCTCGGTATGATGCGAATGGATTCACAGATTGTTCCTGGGTGGATATGGGGACAGATTTATCGGAAGTCTTTACGGAAGGTGTATTCCTTACTGAGGAGCTGGATCGGATCCTGGTTGGGCAGCAATTTTCCTGGATTGATTCCAGTGAAAAGGTAACGGATTTTCAGATTGAATCCATTCAATATATCCCGGAAGCAGATATCTATTACATTGTGACTGCTTGTCAGACAGAGGACGCTTTTGGTGAATATGAGAATCAGGAGTATAATCGGGAAATCATGATAGAAGTCCATATAGAAAACGGAGAGCCGATCCTCAGCCGTCCGATCTGGACCGGAATCACAGGAGAAGACTTTATTGTAGGGTAGAACGCCCGAAAAAAGTAAGGCGGTGAGGGAAAAAACCGGATTACGGAATGCAGATCTCCATTTGCTATAGTGAATTCAGTCAAGGAGATAAAGACCTTGAGAATAAAAAAGCAAATGGAGGAATAAAAAATGGATACTAATAACAATACGGTCGTAATGAAGGCAAAAAATACGAATTCTCAGGCGGGTTCCGACTGGTTCTGCCCCATGTGCGGTAAAAGCAACAGCGCAGCATACCGGTTTTGCATCGGGTGCGGAAGCGAAAGACCGGGAAGTCCTGCGGTGGAATTGAGACCTGGCAGTTCTGCCGACGCTATAAATCAGAAATCCGAGAAAAGAAAGAGTTCCATTGGCAAGATCATTTTCTTTATAGCGACCGGAATGGTGCTTTCGCTTGCCTTGTTGATTGTTGTAGCTGGTCTGGTGGCTAGTCGCAAACCGAAGATCAACTTAAATGATTATTTGGAGTTTGAAGTTGTTGATACTTCCGGTGGAGTAAAGTTGAGCGCCAATATGGACTGGGATTCGTTTGAAGAAGACTATGGGGCAAAGCTTAGATACAACAAAGAAGTACAAAACACATATTTTCCTTACTTATATACTCCTGTTCAGGTGGTAAAAAACAATGTTGATGTCCTGTTGGACAAGGATTATGATCTTGTTAACGGCGATGTCGTTTCCTACACCTGGAGAATCGGAAAAAAGGAAATGCAATATCTGGATGCTGAGTTTACCTACGAAGACGGAACATATACCGTAACTAAGATGAGGGATTCTTCTACTGACAAAGATGCAGGAGGTATCCGTTCACAATTTAAGGCATATTTAGAGAATTGATTCTTGGAAGAAAATTAGTTACCCCTTCGGTTTAGGGATCGTGAGAGCTGGTCAGAATCTGAAGCAAGTGCACAGGATGGTTTCAAGCAAAATGAGAGGAAAGCTATGATACTTTTTACAAACGAAGAATTACAAAACCTTCATACAAAGAAACAGGCAATGGCACTTGTTTCCAGGAAAGAAACTGAGTTGAATCGCATGAGTGAAAACTCGATCGAAGGGGAAACGGAACAGACAAAGCAGCAATTAGATATGTTTTGTTCGTTGAAAGAGGTGCTGGAAAAGGTTGTCGATGAGGAAGAAGATATCTCCTTTTTAGTAAAAACATTCAATACCGCAGTGGATAAGGGAAAGATTTCATCTGCTTTCCTGGAGGATATGAGCGCTGCGCTTTGTGGAATCGATATTGCTGCGAGAAATACCATTCATCGGTTGGATGATATTGCAGATTACGAGACCAAACGTCGATGGTACAAGTACTTCTGTGATATTGGAATTACGGCATTTTACGATGCATATGCGCTCCTGTGTTTTTCAGAAAACCCCGATGAAGCTATCAGGTGGTTTGCCAAAGCTGAGGCGACGGGGCAGATTACGTCATTCGGCTATGCTTATTGGGGAAAAATATATGCAGAACGAAAGATGTATGCGAAAGCTGCTGAAAAGTTCCAGAAAGGTGTGGATTCCGGGACGGATGGAACCGATGAGGCAATGGTGCTGTTGGGGGCAATGTATGAGGAGGGACTGACAGGAAGAGTAGATTTAACGAAGGCCATGGAATTGTACCAGGCGTCTTATGCAATGGGAAACCAAATGGCTCTGGAAGGCATCCGTTCCGTTAATAAAAAACTGAACGCTGCCAATAACCAGGCATCCCGTTCCATGCCGCCGCAGGGAAACCAGCAGCCACATACGCAAAATCCGAATTCAGCAGATGTTAGACAATTGGCGGCGTCATCTGCACCGCAAGGAGGAAGGTCACAGGATAATATTCAGAATTCAACCAATACAGATTCGGAATCCGAAAATACGACTCGTGTGACTGTGATTCTTGCGGTCGCTGGTGTAATTATTCTGCTTTTGTTTCTTACAAACGTTCTATAAGGATTTGAGAAAACGAATAAGAGTAAACCTAAATCTATATCTTTTTACGGTATGTATAACAGTGTACCTTGAGATTCTAAGTATGTTAGGAGAGTGGAAGGTTTTGTAGAACTGGATTCGTGCCGTGTGATAGTGCCACTTCCGTTGATGAAATAGAGCTGAAATAAATAAAACGTTGACATTTCAACAAAGGGGATTGATCAATGAAAGATACATTTAATAAACAACTTGAGGATTTTCAGGAAAAAATAAGCCTTGCAGATGCTTTCATCAACAAAAACTATCTCATGAGACTAAACGAGGCAGACGTGGTTCCTTTTGATCTTTCCCAGACTGCTGGGAATATCCGGCTGTATCAGGTAGATAGATTCAGTTTTGACGAGGGTGAAAGCGTTAATGATAAGCTGATTTCCGTGTACTGTGCGTTGCAGGAATTCCATGCGGAAGTGATTCTTATTATCAGCGGAGATACAAACGGGATTACTTTCTACATAGGGACAAGAACTGACAAGGAAAATGCAGCTAGAACAGCAGGGGATATTCTAACAAAGGGAATTGCCGGTAATTTTCCGGGAACCATATTAATAAAAAAGAACAACAATGAAGTAACCGAATTGATGAAAAGAACAACTGGAGTTGATTCGGAAGATGAAACCATAAGACATGTGGTCAGTGTGACAACAGTTCCAGCTCTACGAAATGCCGAGAAGGAATCCTTTGTTCAGGGCATTGAAAAATATATTGAGACAATGAAGTGCAATGATGAGAGAGATAACTATACTGCATTTTTCATTGCCAAGCCCGTGGAGAAAGAAGTTCTTGAACAAATGAAGCATGGGTATGAAGAATTATATTCTACGCTTTCTGCCTATTCAACGCAAACGCTTACATATGGGGAAACGGAAGGGGAATCTGTTTCTCAGGGAATGTATGAAAGCTTTACGGAATCGGTTAACAAAAGCATAACCAGTACTACAGGCATGTCCAGTTCTGAGAGTGTTTATTCTTCTGCAGGCGATATGGCAGGACATTTTTATCCGGTACTGTTTGGCGGCTATATGACAGGATATCAGTCAAACTCTGGTCAGGAGTATTCTTCAGGAACAAGCTGGACACAATCTACCAGCAATGGCAAATCAGAAGGGCAGGAAACTGGACGAAATGAATCTAGGACTACTGCTTCAGAAAACACAAAAACGATCTCCATTCAAACTGAAAATAAATCTATTCGTAATCTGTTAGTGAGAATTGAAGCCAATCTGGCCAGAATTCGCGAGTGCGAATCTTTTGGTCTTTGGCAGGGGGCAGCCTATTTTGTTTCCTCCAATGTTCAAACTTCTATCGTTGCCGCTAATACATTTCGTGCGCTTATGGCTGGTGATAATTCATCGGTTGACAATACGTATATTAACCAGTGGAGTCTGCAGGAAGGTTCTAAGACCGGTGAAGTGCTGAGATACTTGTCCGTTGGACTGCATCCGGAATTTTGCATCCGAAACACGAATGGTATCGATGAGCAGGTAGTGTTGCCGACTATGTTAATCAGTGGAAAAGAACTACCGTTTATGATGAGCTTTCCCAAAAAATCGGTGACTGGTCTAACGGTCATTCATTCCGCAGCATTCGGAAGGAATATATACGAAATTAAAAAATTTCAAAATGATCGGAAGATTTCGTTAGGCAGGATCCAGCATCTGGGTAATCTGGAAAAAACAATAGTTGAATTGGATCTTGACAGCCTGAGAAATCATTGTCTGATCGTTGGAGCTACCGGTTCGGGCAAGACGGTGGCAGCATTTCGATTGCTTAAGCAACTCTTTGAAAATAATATTAGATTTCTGGTGATTGATCCGCTGAAAGGAGAATACAGAAGACAATTGACAAAACTGCCTGGGATTAATATTCTGTGCACGAATCCTCAGTTATTTCAGATGCTACAGTTAAATCCTTTTGTTTTTCCAGAGAACACTCACATTCTGGAGCATATTGACCGGTTGACGGAGGTATTTAATGCAAGCTGGAATCTGACCTTCGGTACTCGGATGATACTTAAATCTGCAATTGTAGAAGCTTATTTACAGTCAGGGTGGGATCTGCAGAACTCGGTATATCGCCTACCTGGTAAGCCACAGGTTCCCATGATTTGCGATCTGTTGAATATTATGCATAAAAAGGACCTTTCCTCAGAAGTGTATTTGAGTAAGGAAGATTATTTCAATCTGTGCTCGCTGGTGGAAAGTATTACGTTGGGAATCTATGGTCAGATTTTTAATGTAGGAAGAGGTGTTGAGGACCAGATTCTTTTTGAACAAAATACAGTCATTGATATGAGCAGCATTTGGTCTGCTGAGATGAAATCGCTTATCATGGGACTTGTTGTTTTACGGCAGGCAGAATACAGAGCGTCCTGTAAAGCAGAGGAGGTTCGAGAATTAAGACATATTACGTTAATAGAAGAGGCACATACTCTATTAAGAAGATGTGATTTTGAAACAAATCCCGGTTTGGCTAAATCCATAGAAGTGATCAGACATTCGATGTCGAGTCTGAAAAAAAATGGTGATGGATTCGTTCTTCTGGATCAGTCTCCGAGTGCATTGGATTTCTCAACGGTTAATAATATGGGAACAACGATCATTATGAAACAGCCCGACTATTCAGATGCGCAGATGATGGGATCAGTTGTTTCTCTGAATGAGATGCAGACAAGATCTTTATCCTGCCTAAGTGTCGGGGAAGCTGTTATTAAGCAGAATCATTGGCTTGAGGCTGTTCTGGCACTTATGGATGATTATAGGGAAGAGGAACTTGCCGGGGAGGATGAGAAAAGTGATCCGCATGTATTTCCGGAAATCAAGGGAAAAATGCTGGATTTATACTTCCATCAGCGAATGGCAATAGAGTATAATTCTGAAGCAATGGAATCCATCATCCAGAATGCAGAACTCAACGATCACAAGAAAAAGGAATTCCGTTCCTTTTGGAAAGATGTCTATGCGCATTCTCCATTTTCAGATTCCATGGATGGTAGCAGGGATCTGGGAAATCGAATGCTTCAATTTATGAGTGCGCAAAACATTTTTGATGTTATAAAAATGTATCCCCGCGTGAAAAATGAATTATCGGAAGACGGGATGACACGGTCGACACAGTGGAAACAGGAATCGTCAGAGTATCTCAACGGACTGGTTACTGTTTCAAAAGAGACATTGGATGAACTGACAGACCTTTTGTGGAAATATCTGATTTGTGCAAGCGAAAATGAACGATAGCAAAATTCTCTGAAATGTTTTGGAAAGGGATAGTTTAATATGAAAACAGTTGAGATTGTGATAAAAAACAATACCAATGATCATCATTTTATCATTAACGGTGACACAATCTATGAAGGGGATGCTATTGCCAATTATGTTCATAAGCCTTTTTCTGCCTGGCGAGATGAGATTATTCCGGAATTGTATGAAAACTGTAATGATGATTTCTGCATAAAACTTATTTCCGGTGAGGAGGAGTACGAGTACCTCCGGAATCTCAGTGAACAGTATGCTTATGTAAAAGATATTGACTGGGAACCTATTGACGGAGGTGACGAAGAAGAGGAAAAGGAGCCGGAACTCAGTTATGAGAATATCGGTATGTTCTTCCCGGAAAGCATTGATCTTGGGGATACTGTTCCTGTTCATATACTCGGTATCTCTTCAGAAGAAGTGGATAAACTTTTAAATTTTGAATTCAGTGATCCTAGCATAATCAGTTATGAGAATGGGATGTTTACCGGTCAGAAAGCAGGGACAGTAGAAGTCAGATTAAAGTATAAAGGTAAGATAGAATTTATCCAACGGGGCTTTATCGAGGTTATTGCCCATAAAACTGTACAACAGATTCTTCTTGAACAGACCTATTATCACGGAGAAGTGGGAGACAGGATTCATGTGATTCCGCACTTTATTCCGGAGGATGCCGAAGATATTGGTTTGGTACAATTCAGGTCTTTTGATCCGAAGATCGTTACTTGTTATGAGGACGGTTCTGTGGATATGTTATCTATGGGACGAACGAAAATAGAGATTTCCAGAGGAGAAGTCAAGGCTTATGTTACCATTGATGTGGAACCGGAACTGAAGAGTATATCGTTTTCCTTGCCTTCTGTAGAGGTTGTACAGGGTCAGGAAACTCCCTTTTATATCACAGTTGATCCGGAGACTTATAATCTGGAATTCCTAGAAATAAGTGTTGATAATCCCGACGTTATCGCTTATCAGGGGCGAAGTGTGATTGGTAAAGCTGTTGGAATTACAAAAATCCATGTGACATCGAAAAAGGGAGATGTCAGTGCAAGTGCATATGCGGAAGTAATTTCGATCGAAAAGGAATTAGGGCGGCGTGCAATAAATGTGAATAATTTTGCGGACGCATCCATGCATTTTGAGCAGTTGCGGTCTATGCAACCGAACGATTGGGAGGCATTGTTCTTCTCTGCATATTCAAGAATTTTTTTGATGCAGGGATTAGCTATAAAAGATGCTGTGGCACTACTTACAGATCGATTGAATCCGATTGCCAGGGCGATTCTGGATATGCCTCAGGAGGACAGGAGAATGGAGGCACTGCAGGTGTATTTTGATTACATTATCATGGTGGCACATACAAACGCCAAGCGTATAATACCCCTGGTTCAGCAGGCACGTAGGGGGCAGGATCACTTAAACTGCAGGAATATCTGTGTGATAGTACGTCATGCATGTGCTACATTAGCTTATCATGCAAGCATGATTGCGGATGTAATGAATGAGAATTATCCCGGAAAGTTTTTATCCTACAGGATCAATCTGTTAAAAGCAGGTGTGGTAATTGATATACAGACCTTGCAGTATTCCTCGGGGAACGATACCAAGATAATTCTTTCTGATATTGATGATGGGGTTAAAATGATCAGGCAATTTGAGCCAAATTATGCGCCACCGGCGCCTGAACATACAGATTCTCCTGCTTTGGACTATATTTCATTTTTTATCTGATTCGAAGCATAATTCTAGGATTTCGAGCCCTGCGTCGGTCGAAAACGACTGCCGCAGGGCTTATTCTGCCTATACTAGAAAGTCTTAGGTACTAAAAAGAGAAATGAGGGATAATTTTGGGTGTAAGTGGGTACCGAATCTCAGCATCCGACAGTCTGCAGTAGGCTTCAATCAATACAGGTTGATCAAGGGTTCTTTCTTCTGAATCCTGCGGCATTTAAGTATTCATGCCCCCCAAAAACAATATCATTACAATACAAGAGTATGCTAATTCGCATACTCTTGTATTATTTCTGTTCAAAACTATTTAAGTCGCAACACTAGGAGAATTATCTATTCTCCAAACTCTTTCAATCCATCCGATACATCAAAAGTATATTTATCTCTATTGGCTGTAACTAAATCGTTAAACATTTTTTCTCCATCAGTATAACCGTGTGTAGTATACACACTGTCACCGATACGACTTTTTCCTTGTAGGCCAGAAGAGCGAGTAAACATCCACTTGTTGGGCAGTTTTACCAAGCCATCAAATTCCACCGGGAAGTAGACATTGGTTCCCTCAAATTTATCATTGTCATTGTACAAATAACCGGTCAGGACCACCAACAAAGTATTATTGTTGGCAAAGTCCGCAATCTGCTCTTTTCTTGTCAGCAAATAATAGCCTTTTAAAGACAGTTCATCCACATGGGAAGCAGCAGAATAATTATCCTTCATGTATTTCAGGACTATATCCGTTGCATTTTCCTCCAGATCTTTTAAGTAGAGTTCATCAATATCCGAAATACTCGACACTGCTTCGTACTGACTGAAGGTTTCAAACCCGTCTCCGCATTCAATGATATAATTATCTTGATTGCCCACTCCCAATTCTAAATATGCCTGAAATGGATTGATATAACCCAATGTTGTATATCTCGAATTGGAAAAAGATGATGATCCACGGATACCTGCACACGAGCTAGCGTAAATTCCTTCCGCATTTTTCAGGAAATTATCAAATCGGACCGGATAATATACTTCCGCAGTCACAAAATCTCCGTTTTCATTAGATACTTCCCCTTTATAAATTAGATACAGCATATTATGGGTAGACCAGTAATTTTTGTCCACTTCTGTGCCACAGAATACATATCCTGCATACTGCAGTCCAGTCATTTTAGAGCCACCATTATAGGTTTTGGCAACATATGAACAAATGACATCCTGTGCTTGAGTCCTCATATCATCTATAAGGATTGCATCAATATCTGTATATGACGAAATATATTCATCAAGCCCCTCAACAACAAAGTCTTTTGTCATGCTGCTGGGAATTTTCCCATATTTTTCGATATAACTATCTTCAGATATCCATCCATAGGATACTTGAACTGTAACAGTATCTCCATTGGATAAATTATATGCATTTTTAATTTCATAATGTAATCCATTATCGGAAGGATAATCCGTCAGTTTCGCGTTTCCATTTGGACCAATTCCAGAAAAAGAGACTTCAATACCCTCAAAGGGATCAAATGTACCGATCTCTTCCAGATTTGCAACCATAAAGGTCATATCCTCAGATTTCACCTTTAATCCGAAGGTCTTTTTATACTCTTCCGAATCCACATTCCATGTTAAAGTTACCACATCTCCATTGGACAGATCCTTTGATTTATCCAGATCATAGGATAATAAAGACAGAAATAGATCCGAGGGAGAAAATAAAGAAGACCAAAAATCCCCGGTATTCTTAACCTTTATTTTATCTCCATACTTTTTTTCAAAGGAATCCTTATCGAAATCAACCTTCGCTGTTCCCCGCGAATTATAACCATCAAAACTGACCGTAACATAATCATTCAGGTTTACAGTCTTTCCCACCGTGTTACTGATGATGATAGCGATGATGATTGCGGTGATCAGCACAGCAAGAACCGCTCCCCCGACGATGAAGTATATAGGTGAAGTTTTCTTTGCAACTTTTTCAACATTCCCTACTATTGTTTCCGTTGTATCTGTCTTTTGAATTCCCTCCAGGCTAGATCCACAATTAGGACAAAACGTGGCCCCACCCGGTATTTCTTTTCCGCATTTTGGACAAATCATCCGTTTTAACCCTCCTTTGGTATTATTATTGTCCCTTGCTGCTTATTGTATCTATTAATATTTTATAAATCAATCATCTCCCATATCTATTCCTTCCAATGCTTAAGAAATCTTAACATTTTTGCGAATGACATTTCCTGCGGGATAGAGTACAATAGGGAAGAAAACTTAACAAACATGTTAATCTTTCCGGTGTGACCGCGGATGCGCGGCGATGGGGGCTTATGCAGATCGGCGAAAAAATACGAAAAATACGCAAGTTCCGCGGGATATCCCAGCGGGAATTTGAGGAGATGGCAGGCCTGGGGAAAAACCGCCTGGCCCAGTACGAGAGCGGATACCGCATCCCGCGCTTAGAGCTCCTCGATAAGATGGCCAAGCTGCTCGATGTCTCCTTGCTGTCCCTCAAGGAGGTAAACGGGGAGGATCCTTACGAGATCATGGAGATCTTCTTCTGGCTCGAGGAAGCCTCGCCGGAGGTCATCGTGCTCTTTCAGATGAACAGCATGAGAGGGGAGACTGCGGAGCATTTTCCCGAGGAGGTTCTGTACCGGGACGATGAGAAATGGACCATCCGCGAGCCCATCGGCATGTGGTTCAATCACCCCCTGATCGACGGCTTTCTCAAGGAGTGGATCTATCACAAACAGGAGCTTGAGCGTGGGGAGATCACACAGGACGAATATTTCGAGTGGAAGATCGGCTGGCCCTTTACCCGGGATCTGTGCGGCACCATCACGCCGGATAAGAAGTGGAGAAAATAGAAATTCATGAATTTTGATATCAACACCTTCGGCATGTTGGCAGGTTCCCTGCTGCCGTACTACCTTCTGCGAAAAAACCTGCGGCCCTATGTGCTGCTCTTTTGCAGCTGCCTCTATTGCTGGTTTTTGTCCCCGCAGGCCCTGTTCTGTGTCCTGGCGGTGACCTTTGTTTATTACCTGCTTGGGATCGCGCTGGAGCGCCTTCCTTACCCGCGGATCCTCTTTGCTGCCGCCACTGCCTGCGGCATCGGCGCGCTGCTTTTTCTGAAAAATGTACCGCTCCTGCAAAGC
>JAEEGL010143508.1_pt1 | contig 20550 bp, 15 predicted proteins | sample 9134231 | NCBI WGS metagenome assembly JAEEGL01 (sample SAMN16246548, study PRJNA631951) | gut metagenome | biome: gut microbiome; feature: rumen; material: fiber-attached | host: Bos | place: Iran: Karaj | collected 2018-10
TCACGAGACTGCCGAATTTGTTGATTCCGTACACATTCACAACCACGAATTTTTCTTTCAGGGGACCGAACACTGGATGTGCGAGATTCGACTTGGCAAATACCAGCGTGACAAGGGCCAGAACTTGCTGGTCGCCACCGAACCCGGAGATATCTATGCGACCATAGGTCCCGACAGCAGCGGTGGAGGAACCCCCCAGAACGACAGCCTGCAGGTGTGGAAAGACCTCACCATCGCACATAACAAAACGTACGGCCAGCTCTATGAAGCAGGCATGAAAGAAGAAGCCAAAGCTGAACGGGAAGCCTACAAGCAGCGTACCCACGAAATGGCACTCGCCCTTGGCGAAGAAAGCATCGTCGGCGCTTTTTTACTGGACCTATATCCTGTCCCGAACAAAGAAATCCCTAATAATCAATAATATGAGCCGAAAAGGATCGCGCCCGGCCCTGATTATCGTAGCCGCCCTCTTGTTCATGGCCGGCGGCAGCCAGTGCGTGTTCCTGCTCCGGCATCCCTATTTCCGAAAATACGCCGCCCTGAACGGCATCTCACTGCGGGAAGCCCGCGACGTCTGGGGCAAGCCCGACCGGGATGCCGAACAGATTCTGGGCATGATCGTCGAGGCAAACGCCGAAAACTGGCCGAAAGTGGCGGAACTCGCCGGTCGCAAGGACCTGCAGTCAGAAATCGGCACCTACTATTACAACCTGTCCAACGCGATGCTGGGAAGGCTTCCCGACCGGCTGATGGACTATTATCAGCCTTTTGAACGCGGACTCTTCCTACCGGTCGGACCGTCATCCACGCCTTTCAAGATTGCCTGCGCAGGCGACGTGTGGTTCCAGCTAGGATACATGCCGCTGGCCGAGCGCGATGCCATGCTGGGTATGACCTTCTCCCCCGCCCATACCGGTCCGCGCTATCTGCGCCGCATGGCCGAAACCAACCTGGTGACCGGCGACTTTGAAGCCGCATCCAAATACCTGCGCATCCTGCTCAACGACCCGAACGAGCGGAAATGGGCGCTGGAACGTTTCCCCGATGCCTGGAGTCCGGAATACCGCCGCCGCATCGAGGAAAAACGCGCCCTGCTTCCACGCTTCGACGTGGTCCACGGAATGGACCAGACCCCGATTATCCTGCGTGTCCTGCTGGGATCCAATCCCGCCAACAAGCCGGCCCTCGACTATTTGCTGTGCTATGACCTGCTGACCAAGGACCTGGATGCTTTCGTAGGCGACTACGACCCTTCCCTCACCCGCTCGCACCTCTACGAAGAGGCCATGCTCATCTTCCTGGCCGCCAAAGGCGGAATGACGGAAGAAAACTTCCGCCACTACAACATCACCCCGCAGACATTCGCGCGCTTCAACCGCTTCGTCACGATCTACAAGCAGGATGGCGGCTCGGGACGCAACCTCACCGGAGAATTCGGGAAAACCTATTGGTATTACTTCTATTTCGCCGTGAAAAATGAGAAGGTATAATCATAGGCTTTGCATCCTCTTCCTTGCACTAATGTTGCTCGGTTGCGGCAGGAGCGTCGACGTGCGTCCCTCCGGACCCGGCACGGACCGCACCGCCTTCATTTTTCCCGACTATCAGGACGTCACTGTCCCCTGCAACATCGCACCGCTCAATTTCTACTACACCGACCCGGACGATTCCGGTTTCAAGACCACGTTCTCGGCGGGCGGGAAAACCGTCATGCTCAAGGGCCGCGAGGTAGTCTGGAAAGAGAAGAAGTGGGCCGAAATACTCGCACAAAATACAGATATCCAGGTGGTTTCCTCCTCGAAGAAAGGTTCCTTCGCCTGGACCATTCACGTCAGTCCCGACCCGATTGACCCCTATTTGACCTACCGCCTCATCGAGCCCGGCTTCGAGGTCTGGGACGACCTCGAAATCCAGGAGCGCTGCCTGGAAAACTTCGATACCCGCGCCATCTCCGACTGGCGCCACACCGAAAACAAGTGCATGAACTGCCACATCCACGCACAGGGACGCGGCGACCTGTCGATGTTCTACCTCCGCGGCGAAGGCGGCGGCGCCATCCTCAACCGTGGCGGGACGCTGCGCAAGCTCACCCTGCGCGACAGTGCTATGATCGGCCCCACCGTCTATGGGGAAATCCATCCGGAAGGGCGCTTCGGGGTCTTCTCCACCAATCTTGTCATCCCCGCGATGCACGCGGCCGTGAATCGCAGGATGGAGGTTTACGACACGGCTTCCGACCTCTGTGTGGCCGATTTCGACAACAACCGGATGCTGACCTTCCCGGCCACGGCGCGAGAAGACATCCAGGAGACCTTCCCCGTCTTTTCCGCCGACGGACAATACGTGTTCTATTGCGCCGCACCGGCGCTGCCGCTTCCCGCGTCGCTCGGACAGATGCGGTATTCACTGGTCCGGATTCCCTTTGACGCAGCCACCGGCGCGATTGGCGCCCCGGCCGACACGCTCTGGAACGCCGAAGCGCACAACGCCTCGGCCTGCCATCCCAAGGCATCGCCCGACGGGCGCTGGCTCCTGTTCACCGTGGCAGACTACGGCACCTTCCCCATCAACCACCCGGAATGCGACCTGGAAATGCTCGATCTCCGCACCGGGGAGACCGTCCCGATTGACATCGTAAATGCCTATAAATCGGACACCTATCATAGCTGGTCATCCAATTCCAAGTGGTTCGTCTTCGCCTCCAAGCGGGGCGACGGGATGTTCGGCAAGCCCTATTTCAGCCACATTGCGGACGACGGTTCCGTGACGCGGCCCTTCCTGCTGCCCCAGCGGGATCCCCATTTCTATGACATCATGCTGCGCTCCTTCAACGTGCCGGACCTGGGCAACGCCCCGGTCGGCTTCGATGCCGCCGAAATCGGCCGCATCTGGAAGGAAGTCCCAGCCGAATTCTTTAAATAATAAGCCCTTATCATGAAAATCAGATTCATTGTTCTCGTGCTGCTGACCGCTTTCCTGAATCTCTCGTGCCAGGAACCGGAACCGGAGCCCACGCCTGTGACGCTGGCCTCCCAGCCGTCCCAACTGACCTTCGAAGCCAAGGGAGGTTCCCAGACCCTTTCCATCACCAGCGGCATCAAGCCCACCGTCAGCTGCTCTGATTCGTGGATCAGCCTGAAGGAAGGCGACTACGCCTCCAACACGCTGAAAGTGACGGTAACCGCCGCCGAGAATACCGGAACGACCAGCCGTTCCTCCTCTATCCGCGTCATCGGCGACAAACAGAGCCTGATGATTTCCGTTTCGCAGGGAATTCCCCAAGTCGAACTCTCCGTCGACAAGTCGAGCCTCTCCTTTGACCGGTTCGGCGGTGAAACCACCCTCACCGTCACCTCCTCGTCACAGCCGACGGTCTCTACCGACGCCAACTGGTGCCTCGTGAGTGCCGGCAGCATCGACGGTTCCCGCCATACCTCCGTCACTGTTGCCGCGGCAGCCAACCGTACCACCGCGAAGCGAAGCGGCAAGGTCACCATCGCGTGCGGCAGCCAGAAGGTCGAGGTCAGCCTCTCGGAAGACGCATACAGCATCACCCCGACCAGTGCTTCGGCCCTTAACCCGCAGATGGTCTACGATGCGATGGCACCCGGCTGGAATATGGGCAACCACATGGATGCCATCTCCAACGGAGTGGCTTCCGAGACGGTCTGGGGCAATCCCAAATGCACCCAGTCCACCTTCGACGGCGTGAGGGCGGCAGGCTTCAAATCCGTGCGCATCTGCGTCACCTGGGAAGGCCATATCGGCGCCGCTCCGGCCTATCGCCTGGAAGAGAAATGGTTGAGCCGCGTGGAAGAAATCGTGGGCTACGCCGAGAAAGCCGGCCTCGTGGCCATCATCAATACGCACCACGACGAGAGTTATTGGCTCGACATCAACAAGGCCAGCGATGCCACCAAGGATGAACTCTTCTGCGTCTGGACGCAGCTCGCGCAGCGTTTCAAAGACAAAGGCGAATGGCTCGTATTCGAGCCCTTCAACGAGATCCAGGACGGCGGCTGGGGCTGGAGCGAGAAGTTCAAGAACAATCCCCAGGCACAGTACAACCACCTCAATAGCTGGCTTCAGGTCTTTGTGGATGCCGTCCGGGCCGTGGGCGGTAACAACGCAACCCGTTGGCTGGCCGTCCCGAGCTACGCACAGAGCCCCATCTTTACCCTTCCCAACTTTGACCATGGCGGCAACTTCATCACGCCCGGCCTGGTCATTCCGAAGGACTATACGGGATCGAACCGCCTGATTGTGGCCGTACACGACTACGACCCTTACAACTATACGCTCAACTCGCCGCTCGTGCGCCAGTGGGGTCATACGGCCGACAAGGACAAACGCTGCAGCGACAAGGATGAGGAAGAAGTGGTCTGGCTCTTCGACCAGCTCAAGAGTGCCTATCTTGACAAGAACATCCCCGTTTACATCGGCGAGATGGGCTGCTCACGCCACAGCGATGAGGATTTCGCGTTCCAGAAATATTATATGGAGTATTTCTGCAAGGCCGCTGCCGACCGGCTGATGCCGATGTACCTGTGGGACAACGGCGCAACCGGAACCGGCCCGGAGAAGCACGCCTATATCGACCACGGCACCGGTAAGTTCATCGATGCCAAGGCACAGGAACTCATCCAGCTGATGGTGAAGGCTGCAACAACGAAGGATCCCGCCTACACGCTGCAAAGCGTCTACGACGCTGCGCCGAAGAATTAATCGGACCAGCGAAAACCGAATGGAACGCGCTCAGGGGCATCAATGGCCTTCTGGGCGCGAATCTTTTCAAGGGGAACCGGTCCGGTGACGAATTCAGGGACGTTGTAGGAACGGAAAAGGTCTTCGTAGAAGTTCTTCGGATCGCGCTGCGGCAGCAGGAAGGGCTTGCCGGCCACGCCGTCGTCCCCGAAATGGGCGATGTACAGGCGTGTGAACAGCCCGTCCCCGCGACGGCTCGAGAACACGAACCAGCGTGAATTCGAACTCCAGTTGTGGAAGCTGTCCGTGTCGTCGCTGTTGACTTCGCCGAGCAGCCGGGTCTCCCCTGTCGCCAGGTCCAGCAGCCAGAGGTCGGACTCGTGGTGCCAGATGGAGAACGTACCATAGTCGCACAGCGTGTACATCAGATACTTGCCGTCATACGACGGACGGGGGAAACAGAGGCTCTTGCCCAGGGATGCTGCGTTGATGACCATTTCTACCTCCTCTCCAATTGTGCCGGTCTCTGGATCGAAGCCCACTTTCATCAGGTTGTAGCGCAGTTGCGGCAGCCCGCCGGGAATCTCGACCGGCACGGCCGAAGTGAAGTACAGCGTCCGGCCGTCGGCCGAGAACACGGGGAACGTCTCCCAGAACTCCGGGCGCTTGATCTGCGGTGCCGTAATCAGCTCGTTCTTCTCCACATCATAGACCTGGATGTCCGAATCCAGGTCAAACACTTCGATCAGCTTGTCGGGCTGCACGTGGAATCCCTGGCGGGTGTTGTTGGTGGAATAGGCGATGTAGCGGCCCGTGGAGTGCCAGTAGGGATAAACGCAGAAGCCCAGCGTAGAGTCGGTCTTCGTATTGTAGGCGCGGATTTCCCCGTCTTTCCGCAACAGGGTCGCGCCATGGCTGCCGCGGATGTGGAGCGTCCAGGTGCCCGCGTCGGCCTGCCGGCTGGCATGACAGTTCACACAGCCGTCGAACTGGGTGTTCTCCAGCAGCGCACGCTGCCGGAACGACGACAGCTCGCGCTCATAGATTCCCATATGGCTGTAAATCTCATACCCCGGCTCCAGCAGGCGGTAGGTCAGTCCATAGTCGATGGCATCGGCCGAGACATAGATGGAAAAAGGCGTGAAAGACCGCCACTGGCCGTCAAATAAGCCACTGACTTCCACGCAGATGGAATCACCCACACTCTTCATGAGGAGCTGTGCCCAGCGCTTTTCCGGGAAACAGGTAGACGTCTGTCCGCCACTCCGCACGACCGTACCGTCCGGGGCTGTCAGCCGTACGTTGAGCGCCTCGGCGCCCGGAAGTGTGAAGTCGAGGGGTGCAATGGTGGCCGGTACCGTCACTCCGACATAATCCGGCCAGATATCCGGCAGCGTACCGGCCGGAACGGCATTCCGTTCTTTCGGCATGCAGGCCGTCAGCAGGACGGCCAGGAGGAGGCAGGCAATTCGGTTCATAACAGGATCAATTGCGGTAACGGTAGTAATAGTAGAACCAGTAGGTATCGCCGTAGGTCGCACGCATCTTGTCTTCCGACGTCCCGGCCTTCAGGTCCGTAATGAAACGGTTGATGCGCACTGCATGTGCCGGGGCGATATAGGGCGGAAGGCCATTGAAGTCGCTGTGCGTCAGCACCCAGCGCAGCAGGAGCGCTTCCTGGTAAGCCTTGGGCATCACGGGCGCCTTAACGAGGCTGATGCATTCCACGAAACGGTCCAGGTCCTTGCGGAGCAGGCACCAGGCCATCAGGTAGCTGAGTGCCATTTCGTTGTCGGGATGCTCTACGTTCAGCAGGCCGAGCATCGAATCCATTTCCGTGTCGCTGAACAGGAAATCGTGTTCCCACAACCGGTTCGCACGCGCCTGTGCGAGTTCCGGGCGTTTTTCAAAAATGGTCCCGGCGTCCAGCAGGGCGGCGGTTTCATCCGCCCACCGGCGGTAGAAACGGGCGTTGTGCAGTGCCTTCAGGTACTTGCGCGCCACGTCCCAGTCGCCGTTGACGATGTTGGTCTCGGCCAGGCGCCGGTACAGGCGGGCACTCTTCTGGAAGTCGGGAATGGCTTCCTGGGCCTCGAAGGCGAAACGCTGCGCCGTATTGACCATCCCCAGGTGCCAGTAGATCTCACCGGTGGAGACAGGGTTGGTATGGTCGCCTGAGAACGGCGGAAGCAGTCCGTCCGGGCCGTTCTGGAAGTATTCGAACTGGCTGTCTGGCAGGCGGCCCGTCTTGCCAAGGGCCAGGTTCAGGCACGATACCGTCTTGGGCGTATCGGGATTCTTGGCGTCAGCCCGCAGCATGATGCGGTTCCACATCTGCATCCGGACCATGAAGTCGTAGCGCATCCAGTCTTCCTTAGCGGCATCGAAGGCACGGAAAGTGAGCAGGGTGCCCAGTCCGGCGACAATGGCGAAAATCACAAGTCCCGGCGCAATCCCCCACCGCGGCGGCAGGATCTTTTTGTTGGGACAGGATAGCAGGACGACGAATACGGATGCGAGTGCGGCTGCCCAGAGCAGGCCTGGCAGGATGTTATGATAGCGGTAATAGTGTACGCCGGCGCAGAGGCGACCGAGCGGATACGGGAAGAAGTACTGGGCGATGAGCGGGCAGATGACGGCGATGGCTATCATTAAAGCGATGAACAGCCAACTACGCTTTGTTTCGCTCCGAGCCGTTCCGGGTTTTTGTTCCGCTCGCTGAGAAAGGCTCACTCCACAAAAACCCTCCACGTCGCTCCGCTCGCGGAATGAAATGGTTAAGACATAAACGATCGCGAGGGGGCCGGTGGCCATGTAGAGGACGGGGATGAGGAGGAGTTCCAGGGTGTGGCGGAGCCGGGGGTTGGCGATGCGCAGGCAGAGAGCCGCGGCGGCCAGCGAGATGCCTAGGGCGACGGCGGCGCCGGCCAGGGCGTTTTCATCGCAGTAGAAGGCCAGAAGCAGGACGGCGGGCAGGAAGCTGAGGGCAAACAACCCCGGCGTACGTTGCCGGCAGACCGACCAGGTGAGCAGCTGCACGGCGCAAAGCAAAACAGCCAGCAAGGCTGCACCTGCCGGCGCGTAATAGAAAAACTGCGTGATAAAGCGGCCGGCCCAGTCGGCCAGACCGCCGGGAACGGACGCCACGCTGGCGAAGTAGGCCCAGGTGGATTCAAACAGTTGGTATTGCTCCTGGAAATGGAGGTGGTACGGGTAACGGAAGGCAAAGAAGACATAGAAGGCGATGCCCGAAAGCACCGTCATTATCCCGGCTACGATCTTTTGCGACTTCGTCATCTTTTTTGAGCCCCGTTATTCTGCAAACTTACGAAAAAATGCGTAAATTCGTGCCTGTTATGCGCATCAGGATCCAAACATCCCGCTTTCTGCCGCAAAACGGCGCCACGGCCGAATTCCACGTCATGGTGACTGTCACCGATCCGTCGCTCGGTTTCGACGCCCAGCTGGAAGCGGTAATGCAGGCTTGCCGGGAAGCGTCGGAAGGACGCACCGTCCTCTTCCGCCGTTTCTTCCTCAGCGACGCCGCCAACCAGGCGCCCCTGCTCTTGAATGCGCTCTCTACGCTCCCGCAGGTTCCCACTTCCCTTGTCGGCCAGGCGCCTCTTGACGGCACCCGCATCGCCCTCTGGATGTACTGCACCTCGCCAATGGAACTGACCGGCGATGTGCCCGTCCACAACGGTTACGCCCACCATTGGGCCGGTTCGCTCGTAGGCCCGGGAAGCGATGCCAACGCCCAGATGTCCGCCATTTTCCGGCAGCTGGACAGCTCGCTACAGCCAAACGGAATCTCAGTTGCCGGCAACACCCTCCGCACCTGGATCTTTGTCCGCGACGTGGACGCCAATTACGCCGGCGTCGTCGAAGGAAGGAAAGCATACTTTGACTGCATCGGCCTGACGGCCGACACCCATTACATCGCCAGTACGGGCATCGAGGGCTATACCGCGACGGCACAGGACATCGTCGAGATGGACGCCTGCTCCGTCGCCGGCCTTCAGGAAGGCCAGGTCCGCTATCTCCACGCGCCCGACCACCTCAACCGCACCAGCGACTACGGCGTGACCTTTGAACGCGGCACCGCCGTCACCTACGGCGACCGGCGCCACATCTTCATCAGCGGCACCGCCAGCATCGACGCGCAGGGCAACGTCCTGCACCTCGGCGACGCCGCGGCGCAGACCCGCCGCGCCCTGGAAAACATCGCCGCCCTGCTGTCCGACGCAGGCGCAAAACTCTCCGACCTGGCCCAGGCCATCGTCTACCTGCGCGACCCGGCCGATTATCCCGCCGTCCGTCCGATTGTCGAAGCTACGTGCCCGTCCCTGAACGCGGTCTATGTCCACGCCCCGGTCTGCCGGCCTGCGTGGCTTGTTGAAATCGAAGGCATCGCTGTCACAACGGACGGCAACCCGGCCTTCCGCCCCTTTTAGCATCCAAAAACCTCTTACCCTATGAACGCTATCCAGACCTCCCAGGCCCCCGCGGCCATCGGACCTTACAGCCAGGCCATCGACAGTGGCGCCGGCCTCGTCTTCGTTTCCGGGCAGCTGCCCATCGACCCCGCTACGGGCGCCTTTCCCGAAGGCGGCGTCCAGGCACAGACCCGCCAGAGCCTGACCAACGCACGCGCCATCCTGGAAGCCGCAGGCCTCGGCCTGAAAAACGTGGTCAAGACCACCGTTTTCCTGGCCGATATGGGAGATTTCGCTGCAATGAACGAGATCTACGCCCAGTTCTTCGCCGCTCCCTACCCGGCCCGCAGCGCCGTGGCGGTCAAGACGCTCCCGAAGGGCGCGCTGGTCGAAATCGAGTGCATCGCGGCCAAATAGCTCTGGCTATACATTCGTGTGAAAGAAACCACCCGAACCTTCATCATCCTGCATCTGGCGGTATTTCTGGCTGGGTGGACGGGTGTGTTCGGACGGATCATCTCACTGGGCGGCCTGCCGCTGGTATGGTACCGCATCATGGTCAGCGTCGTGACGCTGGTGCTCGTTATGGCGGCGCTTGGGCGGCTCCACCGGGTGGGCCGTCCGGCGTTACTGAAGATGGCCGGCTGCGGCATCCTGCTGGCGCTTCATTGGACCTGCTTTTATCTCAGCATCCAGGCCTCCAACATATCCATCGGCGTAGCCTGCATCGCCACAACCTGCTTCTTCACAGCCATTTTCAACCCGATTGTCAACCGTTCCGCTGCGCGGATTGACTGGGCGGAGATACTCATCAGTTTTATATCTATTGCGGGCGTCCTGCTGGTTTTCAGCCTGGACATGCGCTATCGCGTCGGCATCGCATGGGGATTGCTGTCGGCGGCCATCTATTCGGTTTTCGCTTTGTTCAATGTGAATGTGGCCCGGAAGACAGGCGAAGATTCGGCCACGATGCTGCTATGGGAACTCGTAGGCGGCGTGCTGTTCTTGACGCTCTGCATCCCGCTCCATACCCGGCTCCTCCCCGACGCCTCCATCGTGCCCTCAGGCCGTGATATCGTCTCGCTTTTGCTGCTGGGGTCCGTCTTCACCGTCATCCCCTTCCTCTTCCAGCTCCAGGCCCTGCGCAAGCTCTCGGCCTTTACCGTCAACCTCACCTACAACCTCGAACCGCTCTACAGCATCGTCATCGCCGCCCTCCTCTTCAACGAATACCGGGAGGTCGGCTGGTCCTTCTGGCTCGGCCTGGCCCTCATCATCTTCTCCGTCCTCCTCCAGACCTGGCGCGTCAGCCAGCGCAACTAGCGAGTCTACGGCTGTATCATCGTCATCGAGTAGGGCTTGTCTTCCAGATTGAGGCCGCGGCGGCGGTTCGGGCGGTCGGACATCTCGAATTCGAGGGTGCAGCCGGCTGAGAGGTCGGCGTGCGTGATATAGAGTTTCGTGTAGGGTTTCCCGTTGAGCCGGACACTGCGGACGTAGCGGTTGCGGTCGCTGACGCCCGGTGCCTTGATCTCAATGACGGCGCCGTTTTCCAGCGTTACCTTCATGTACGGCAGATACGGCGCGCCGAACACATACTGGTCGCAGCCCGGCGCCACGGGGTAGAAGCCCATCACCGAGAAGATATACCAGGCGGACATCTGGCCGCAGTCATCATTGCCGCCCAAGCCGCGGATGTCGTTGCGGTACATCTTGTCGAGGATAGTCCGGATGCGGTCCTGTGCCTTCCAGGGCTCGGAAGTCCAGGCATAAAAGTACGGCACATGATGGCTCGGCTCGTTGCCGTGCACATAGCCGCCTACCAGACAGTCGGCGGTAATATCTTCGTTGTCAGCATAATACTTTTCCGGAAGGTCCATCTCGAACAGGGCGTCGAGCCGCTGCCGAAAGACCTTTTCACCGCCCATGCAGGCCATCAGTCCATAGGGATCCTGTGGCGCGTGGAACGAGAAGTTCCAGGAATTTCCCTCGATGAAACCTTCCCCGTAGGTCTGGTACGGGTCGAGGTCTTGCTTGAAAGTGCCATCCTTGTAGCGGGGTGATGCAAAGCCTGAAGCCGGATCGAAGGTATTGCGGTACGAGAGGGCCCGCTCACGAAAGGCCACTGCCACATCTTCGCGGCCCGCGACGCGCGCCGCGTTGTAGATGCACCAGTCGTCGAAACTGTATTCCAACGTATTGGAAGCCGCCGTGGCGTCGTTGTTGAATGGTGCGTAGCCGTACTGGATATAATCCTGGATGGAGGCCAGATACGGGCACTGAGCCGTCGCCGTCATCGCCGCGAACGCCTCGTCCGGGTTGATGGACGCGCCTTTTACCAGCGCATCGGCCACCACGCTGACCGCATGGTAGCCGGTCATGCACCAGCCCTCGTTGCCCATCAGGCTCCAGACCGGCAGCATGCCCACCACGTTCTGGCGCCAATGCGCCAGCATCGAGCGGACCATGTCCGTGTTCCGGCTGGTTTTCAGCAGGCCCAGCAGCGGATGCTCTGCCCGGTAGGTATCCCAAACCGAGAACACCGTATAGTTCGTAAAGCCTTCTGCCTGATGGATTTCCCCATCGACGCCGCGATAACGGCCGTCCACGTCCATGTAGACGGAAGGATTGATCATCGTATGGTAGAGCGCCGTGTAGAGGCTCGCTTTCTGGTCGTCCGTGCCTTCACACTGAATGGCGCCGAGCTCGTGTTCCCAGGCCTCAGCCGTTTCGCGACGGACCTCATCAAAGGACTTGCCGCTTGCCTCAGCTTCCAGGTTTTTCAGCGCTCCCTCTGTTGAAACGCCGGAAAGCGCCACCTTCACCGTGAGTTCCGGACTGTCCGTTCCGAACTCGAACCAGGCCGTGATGTCGCGTCCTGCGATGTCGGGGAAGTTGTGATGCAGGTCGAACTTCCGCCAGAAGCCCCGGTAGGCCGGCTGCCTGCGGTCGGCGTAGCCGTAGTTGACCACGGGCCTCGAAAAAGACATCGCGAAATAGGTATAGTTGCCGCGCGACCAACCGTCCGTGATCCGGTAGCCCGTCACAAGTGTGTCGTTGACGACGCGGATTCGGGACCAGAGTACTTTTCCGTCATAGTTGTAGATGCCGTGGAGCAGGTCCACAACCAGCCGCTGCGTGCTGCCTTCCGGGAAGGTGTACTGATGCACGCCCACACGCTGGGTGGCCGTCAGCCGGGCGCGGACGCCGCTGTCGGCGAGGGTCACTTCGTAGTAACCGGCCTCTGCGGTTTCCGTGTCGTGACTGAAGCGCTGGCGGTATCCGCTGTCCGGGTCATTGGCCGTGCCCGGTGTCAGCTGCAGCGCACCCGTCTGGGGCATCACCAGGATGTCGCCCAGGTCGGAATGTCCCGTACCGCTGAGGTGCGTATGGCTGAAGCCCACGATGGTGTTGTCGGTGTACTGGTAACCGGCGCAGTAGTCATAGGCACGCGGCTGATATTTGCCGCCGATATTGTGCGGAACGGTATCGGTATCCGGGGACAGTTGCACGGCTCCGAACGGTGCGCAGGCGCCGGGAAAACAGTGCCCCATTCCGGTGGTCCCGATCATCGGATTGACGTGGCGCGACACTTGGGCGCCGGCGCTGCATGCGATTCCCATCAGGCAGAGAGCGAGGACTCTTAATTTCATCTATCAATTGAGATAAATCCAGTTACAAGCTGGAATACAGGTATGTAGCTACCAAACTTGATAGTCTTCATATTGTCGTTCGGCGTGTGGTAATACGGGAAGGCGCTGCCTTCCTGGTTCTCAAGGAAGATGCAGGGAACGCCGCGGACGGCGAAAGGATAGTGGTCGCTGTTGGCGGCCAGTTCACCCCGATTCAGCGACTGGAAAAGACCCTGCTCCCGGTTCACCTGCTCGAAGAGCGGGAACTTGGCCATTCCGGCGTCGCTCACCTCGCAGTACTGCACGGGATTGTCGTCGCCGATCATATCGAGATTGAACAGATAGCGGATCTGGTCGAGCGGGACGACCGGATGTTCAGCGAACCAGGTCGACCCGCGCAGGTTCGCATCCTCCCCGGAGAAAGCGATGAAATAGATATCGTATTCGGGGCGGTTCTCCGCGTAATACTTCGCCAGCGTAATGAGGGCGGCCGTGCCGGAAGCGTTGTCATTGGCACCGGGATAATAGACCTTGCGGCCCAGGTTGCCGAGATGGTCGTAGTGCGCCGTAAAGACGTAACATCCGTCGTGGCGGCGGCCCTCCACCTTGGCGATCACGTTTTCCGTCGCATAGCCTTTCAGGAATTCGTTGTCCACATTGACCTTGACAGATTTGACGCCCTGGATGGCCTCGGGTGTCACCCAGATGATGGGTTTGTCGACCACCTTCTCGCCGTAAGCCTTATAGAACTTGATGGGCGAGGTCCATTCGTAAAGGAGGCCGGCATTCGTGCATCCGTCCTTCTTCTGCAGCCGTGAGAAGGCGGCGCGGTGTTTGTATGTAAACCAGAACTCACACGAAACGAGGCAGTTCGCATACTCCGGTCGGGCCAGGTCGGCGAACAGTTTCTCTTCGTCGAAGTTCAGCGTATCGACGTGGTATACGGGGAACTCGCCGTGCACGCCGGGCGAGTACTCGCGCATCGAGAAGTCGATGCCGGGTACGAGTTTCCGGCCGTCAGCCCACATTTCCATATCACCGCAGAACGTATTGATGTCCAGCGTGAAGGGCTGGAGCGTCACTTCGTCCACACCGGATTTCTCGAATTCCCTGGCGATGTATTGCCCCGCCTTGCGCACGCCGTCGCGCGCATAGCCACGGCCTTGGTATTTCGCGCTGCTGAGTTGCTTGACAATCTTTTTGTAACGCGGAAGTTCCTGCGCATCAGCGGCCCCTATGCAGCAGATAAGGACCAGAAGGACCGCTGTCAAACGGAATAAACTGTTCTGTTTCATAGTACAAAGTTACCAAAATACCGGTATCTTTCCTAACTTTGTCTTTATGAAAGTCTGTGTTATCGGCGGGGCCAACGTGGACATTACGGCCACTTCGCGGGAACGGTTCCTCGCTCGGGATTCGAACCCCGGTGCGGTGCGGCTGTCGTTCGGCGGCGTGGGTCGCAACATAGCGCACAACCTCGTGCTGCTGGGTGATGAAGTGTGTTTCGTCACCCGCTTCGGCGGTGACGCCTTCGGGCAGATGCTGCAGGTCTCCTGCCGGGAAATCGGCATGGATCTTTCGCTCTGCGAGACCGACCCCACGCTTCCCAGCGCCTGCTTCGCCAGCATCAACGACTGCAACGGCGAGATGCTGGGCGGTGTCGCAGACATGGTCGTCACGGAAAGCATCTCTACGGAATGGCTGGTTCCCCGCTTGGAGTGCATCAATGCGGCCGATGCCGTGGTGGCCGATACGAACCTGCTGCCCGAAACCCTGGGCTGGCTCATCGACCATGTGACGGTTCCGCTGTTTGTGGACGGCGTTTCCGGTCCCAAAGCCATACGCCTTAGAAAAGCGTTGGAAATCAGCGATCTTAAACGTTTATACGCGTTTAAATGCAATAGGCTTGAGGAAGAGTCTCTCGCTTCCGTCACCGGTTTTACGCGGCGTTACGTATCGCGCGGTGCCGAGGGACTGGACGTGACGGAAGGCGGCGTGACCACGCGGTTTCCGGCCTTTCCATGTACGGTCCGAAATACCACGGGCGGCGGCGATGCCCTGCTCGCCGGCATCGTTCATGCCGGAGTCAAGGCCAGCGTCGAGGAGGCGGCCCGCATCGGGCTGCTCTGCGCCCGCTGCGCCGTTGAATCGGAAGAAGCCGTCAATGAAAATTTGAAAAATCTGGAATTATGAAAGAATACCTGGAACTCTCTCCGGCCGTGAAGGCCGCCCTGATAGCCGGCGAACCCGTCGTCGCCCTGGAATCGACCATCATCTCCCACGGAATGCCTTATCCCCAGAATGTAGAAACAGCCCTGAAGGTGGAAGAAACCGTCCGGGAGGCCGGTGCCATTCCCGCCACAATTGCCGTCATCGGCGGCAAACTCAAGGCAGGCTTGAAGCGTGAGGAGATCGAATATCTCGGCAAAAAGGGACAGGCCGTCACCAAGGCTTCGCGCCGTGACCTCCCCGTGCTGGTCGCCCGCGGCGCCGACGGCGCCACTACCGTGGCCACTACGATGATCATCGCGCATCTGGCAGGCATCAAGGTCTTTGCCACCGGCGGCATCGGCGGCGTACACCGCGGCGCCGAAACCACGATGGATATTTCGGCCGACCTGGAAGAGCTTGGCCGGACGCCCGTGATGGTCGTCTGCGCCGGCGCCAAAGCCATTCTGGACCTGGGACTTACACTTGAATATCTTGAAACGAAAGGTGTTCCGGTCATCGGCTATCGTACCGAAGAACTCCCGGCCTTCTATACCCGCACCAGCGGCTTCAAGGTGGATTACCGGATCGACACGCCGGAGGAACTGGCTGCCGCGTTCCGTGCCCAGCAGGAAATGGGCCTGGGCGGTGGCATGCTCGTCACCAATCCCATCCCCGAGGAATTCTCGATGGACCCCGCCCGCATCAACGCGGCCATCGACCAGGCCATCGCCGATTCCCGACAGCTGGGTATTCACGGCAAGGAAACCACGCCTTACCTCCTGGCACGCGTCAAAGAGCTCACCGGCGGCGACTCCCTGGCCTCCAATATCCAGCTCGTCCTCAATAACGCCCGCCTCGCCGCCTACACTGCCCAGGCCCTTGCGAGATAAACCGGTTTCCGGACGCAATAATCCGAGAGTCCATGCGTTTAGATAGCAGAATCAATTCATTTTGCACTATTATGAAACGATGGATGTCCTTGGCCTTTATGGCTCTCCTGCCACTGTGCGTATGCCCTGTCACGCTTTCTTGCTCAGACCTGACCTTAAACGAAGTGGAGGGCTCATATTTCCTCCTGGAGAATTCGCGCGTGGCGCTGGAGGATGCCGGCTATCTCGAAAAAGGCTTTGACGGGGAGATAGCCATTGGCTGTTATGGTCGTCGTGGCGACGAAGAGAGGGTCAGCGATTGCATTACGGTATTGATTCCCAAGGATGGCTATTCGCTCGAGAACAACCGCCTGGTGTTTCACAATTCGTTCAAGGCCAAGGTTCGCTTCTGCACAACTTTCTATGAGTCAAATGGTCACGCGGTGACTTCTGTCCATCTGCAGCAAGAGGCCAAGGTGCATGCAAGCGGAAAGATCTCCAATGATACTGAAAAAGACTTCTTCCAGGCGTGGAACAAGTATTCCGGTCCGATCTCCCTGTCTTTCACCTTGGACGACGGTAGCAAAGTCCGCCTCAAGATGAATACGGTGACGGTGAAGGAGACCGGGCCGCTGGTCAGCGGTTGGCTATAAACAATGTCTTGGGCCGGGCCCCTAGATGCGTGTGGCACTTATCCGCCTGTATATCAATGTTTTAACAATAATCGGTTGCGTAAAAATACGCAACCGATTGTATGTAAATAGCTGTGTGTCAGGATCCCAAGTGCCACAGGAGGAGACGGGAGACACTAGTGGCTAGTGGCCGCAGTCGCAGTCTTCTGTTTCTGGAGTGGAGGTTTTGAGGGATTTGCCGATGGCTTCGAGCAGGAGGGGTTCCATCACGACATAGCCGGCGGTGACGGGATGGACACCGTCATTGGAATAAGCGGGGTTGAGCGCCCGGGACGGGTCGTCCACCACGAGCGACGAATAATAATCGACATAGGGAATCCCCTGCCCTGCGGCATACGCCCGGATGCGGGCATTGAGAGCGGCGATCTTGTCGGCCGCATCGGTGATGGCCGGACGCCAGCGGAAGCCGGCGGCGGGCAGCACCGAGGTAAGGACGACGGCTATGCCGTTGGCCCGTGCCAGTTCCGTCATCGAAATGATATTGCCCAGCGTGAAATCTTCATCGTAAGGACCCTGGTTTTCAGCAACATCGTTCGTTCCGGCATTGATGACCACGACGGCCGGATGCAGGTCGATGACATCCTGGCGGAAACGCACCAGCATCTGTGCCGATACCTGGCCGCTGATACCACGGCCGATGTATCCGGTCTCTCCAAAGAACACCGAATGCCGGTCGGGCCAGATTTCCGTGATGGAGTCGCCCATCAACACAACGCGCGGCTGGCCTTCGGCCGGCGCTGCCAGCGCGGCATTCGCCGCCGCGAATTTCTGCCGCCCTGCCCAGTCCTGGGCAACGGCGGGACTCAAAGCAATGAACAATCCAACGGCCACCATCAGGGCGGCGCACAACTTCTTGATACTCATTGTAATGTTCTATTTATCAGCCACAACCACCGTTGTGGAATTCTTGTCTTTACCCAGTTTGACCTTCAGCTTCGCGCCGGCGGGAAGACCTTCGATGATGACTTCGGACACCGGGTCTTCAACATAACGCTGGATGGCGCGCTTGAGCGGACGGGCGCCGAACTTCGGGTCGTAGCCCACGTCGGCGATGAACTTCTTAGCCGCCTTGTCGATGGTCAGCGCGTAACCCAGTTCCTTCATCCGGCCGAGCAGTTCACGGAGTTCGATGTCGATGATCTGGTAGATGTCTTCCTGCGTCAGCGCATTAAAGTAAATCTGCTCGTCAAGACGGTTGAGGAACTCTGGCGTGAAGACCTTACCCAAAGCCTTGTCAATCAGCGCGTTCTGCGAAGCCACGCGGTCCTCCGTGCCGGTCGAGAAACCGATGCCGCGGCCGAAGTCCTTCAGTTCGCGGCTGCCCACGTTCGACGTCAGGATGAGGATCGTATTCTTGAAGTCGATGTACCGGCCGGCGCTGTCGGTCAGGCGGCCTTCATCGAGTACCTGCAGCAGCAGGTTGAAGATGTCGGGATGTGCCTTCTCGACCTCGTCGAGCAGCACGACCGAGTAGGGCTTGCGCCGGACCTGCTCACTGAGCTGGCCGCCTTCGTTGTAGCCCACGTAGCCCGGAGGCGCACCGATCAGACGGCTTGAAGAGAACTTCTCGCCATATTCACTCATATCGATGCGGATGATGTTGTCGGCCGAATCGAACATATACTCGGCGATCTTCTTGGCCAGATGCGTCTTGCCCACACCGGTAGGCCCCAGGAAGAGGAATGTCCCGATGGGCTTGTTCGGATCCTTGAGGCCGGCGCGGTTGCGACGGATGGCTTTCACCACCTTCGATACGGCATCGTCCTGCCCCACAACCACGCCGCGGAGCACTTCTTCCATCTTCAGCAGCCGTGTGCCCTCGCTTTCGGCCACCTTGTAGACCGGGATGTTGGTCATCACCGAAACCACGCGGGCCACCGTGTCCTCGTCGACGGTGCGGTACTCTTCCTCGCCGGAAGAGGCCGCATGCACGGCGGCGGCCACAGCCTGCTCCTTCTCCTGTTCGAGGCGGTGCAGTTCAGCCGCACGCTTGAAATCACCCGCCCGCGCTGCGCTGCGCTTTTCGGCCCGGATGGGATCGAGTTCGTTCTCCAGCGAGACCGCTTCGGCCGATCCCTTCATATCGCCGATATGGACGCGTGCACCTGCCTCATCCAGGACGTCGATGGCCTTGTCGGGCAAGCAGCGGTCGGAAATATAGCGCTGTGACAGCGAGATGCAGGCCTTGATGGCCGCATCGGTATAATGCACGTGGTGGTACTCCTCATACCGGCTCTTGATGCCCTCGAGGATGGCAAGGGTCTGCGCATAGTCGGTCGGCTCCACCAGAATTTTCTGGAAACGGCGCTCGAGAGCGGCGTCTTTCTCGATATGCTCGCGGTATTCGTCGAGCGTCGTGGCGCCGATGCACTGGATCTGGCCGCGCGCCAGCGCCGGCTTCAGCAGGTTGGCGGCATCGAGCGAGCCCGGCGAACTGCCGGCGCCGACGATGGTATGGAGCTCGTCGATGAAGAGGATCAGGTCGGGGTTCTTCTTGATCTCGGTCAGGATGGCCTTCACGCGTTCCTCGAACTGGCCGCGGTACTTCGTCCCGGCCACGAGGGAACCCATATCGAGCGAAAGGATGCGCTTCGACAGCAGCGAGCGGGGCACGTTCTTGGCGGCAATCCGAAGCGCCAGGCCCTCCACCACGGCCGACTTGCCGGAACCCGACTCGCCGATGAGCACGGGGTTGTTTTTCTTGCGCCGGCTCAGGATCTGGGCCAGGCGTTCGATCTCGGCCTCACGGCCGACCACCGGGTCCAGTTCGCCGCTGACCGCGGCCCGCGTCAGGTCGAATCCGTACGATTCGACCAGCGACTTCCGCTCGGGCCTGCCCGGTGCGCCTTTCGGCGCCCCGGCCTCCGCCTCCGCCTCCGGCTCGTCCACCCCGTCGGCCGCCGACATCATCGTCTTTTCCATCAGCTCACGGAGTTTGGCCGGCAGCTGGTCGAGCGGCAGGCTGCTGTTTTCGAGCGCCGTGGTGCACGCACCGTGCCACTGCATGAAAATACCGGCCATCAGCTGGACCGGACCGGCCGCATCGCCATGCATCCGCTGGCAGGTCATCAGGATCTCCTGCGACTTGTCGCTCAGGGAGATGGAACCACGCTGCCCGAACGGGATCGGAACAGGCGAGGCGATCTTGTCTTCGATTTCCTTTTTTACTTTCCGGATGTCCACGCCCAGTGCCTCAAGCATCCGCACGGCATCCGAATCGCGATGCCGCAGGATGCCCAGGAACAGATGGTCTGGCGTGGCTATGTAACTGCCCAGGCGCGCAGCTTCTTCCAGCGCATAGTTGAGCACAATCTTCAATTCGTTGGTATAATCTCTTTCCATTCTCTTCTGCAAATTGAGCCGCAATTTAGCAAAAAATGACGGGAATAAATAATTTGTTATCTTCAATGAAAATTCGTATTTTTACACGTTTATTTAGCACAAGAAAGCAAGTAGAAATGGATTTTGAAGAGAACGGCGGTAGGATCATTCCTATCAATATAGAAAACGAGATGAAGTCGGCCTACATAGACTACTCCATGTCTGTGATTGTGGCCCGCGCATTACCTGATGTAAGAGACGGACTTAAGCCCGTGCACCGGCGCGTTCTGTTCGGGATGAGCAACCTTGGCGTCACCTACAGCGGCGGCGTCAAGAAGTCGGCCCGCATCGTCGGCGACGTCCTCGGTAAATACCACCCGCACGGCGACTCCAGCGTCTACGACGCAATGGCCCGCCTGGCACAGCCCTGGAACCTGTGTTACCTGCTGGTCCACGGACAGGGCAACTTCGGCTCGATCGACGGTGACCCCGTCGCGGCCATGCGATACACCGAAGCCAAGCTCCAGAAACTGGCGGAGGAAGTGCTCGCCGACCTCGACAAGGATACGGTCGATTTCAAGCCCAACTTCGATGAATCGCTCCAGGAACCCACCGTCCTGCCGGCCAAGGCACCGCTGCTGCTGATGAACGGTTCCAACGGTATCGCCGTGGGTATGGCCACCAA
>JAEEGL010468552.1_pt1 | contig 20550 bp, 10 predicted proteins | sample 9134231 | NCBI WGS metagenome assembly JAEEGL01 (sample SAMN16246548, study PRJNA631951) | gut metagenome | biome: gut microbiome; feature: rumen; material: fiber-attached | host: Bos | place: Iran: Karaj | collected 2018-10
GCAAATTTGGGAGAGAAATGCGGAGAAATTCGCTTTCCCCCGGTTGCTAATGCAACCGGGGGCTACTCGCCCAAAGCCCTACGGGCTTTATATAAGGCGTTATCTGCGAACTTTGCGTTCAGCATGGGGGTTGGGGGTGAGCTCAGACCATACTGTTAATAACTATAGCCAGAACAATAAGCCTGAGCTGCTCGGCATTTGGAGTGAAAGCTATATCCATACTTGTTAAACATAGCCTTATCTTTGGTTCATCTCGGAGAGTTTGAAGACTAGCTTTGGAATGTTATAGGATTTGCTATCGTCAGTAAGGGTAAACGACGATGATTCAAATTTGCCTTCATCGAAGCTGTCTTGGTTCAAATTTGACAGAACTGTCGATATGTCGTTGGTTGTGAATGCTTCTCCATACACTTTTGTTCCCGACGTGAGTCCTGCTTCACCTGATTTTCCGCGACTAAACCAGTATAGATTTTGTACAGCATTGGCGTGGCTGACAGTATACCAGTCGACTGATGGGAAAAGCATTGGTTTGTATACGGGCGAGCCATTGACGGTTTTGCTTGATGCAGCCATAACGCGATTTGCACTAAAAGAAACAAAAACACTGTCGTTAATTTGTGATTCGGGGAGCACACCTATCAGTCCCGCTACATTGGTCTCTTTCTGGGTAACGAGATTACACGCCGAAGTGATTTGGCCCAGACTCATCGCATTCGATTTCTTTTCGTTTCCGTGAGAAGCTATCAGACAACCGGAAATGCCTTGATTACTTTCGACTTTATCCACGGAATTTTGAATTAAATGATAATATGAATTGCCGTCAGAAGGATCCGATAAATTGGTTACTCTTACATCAGAATCACCAACCAAACCGCCAATCGTTTGCGTTCCCGATACCGATTTGACATTGTTCTTAATGATTTCAACGTTCAAATCAGATGTAGATACGCTTCCACACAAACCACCGACAATTTCTCCTTTCGAGCTCACTGTATTGACCTGATTATCGATATGGTGAATATGCGCTTTCGCTCTGCTCAGGCTACCAATCAAGCCGCCGGTATTTTTGCCACCTTTTGAACTCACTTTGTTAACAGTATTCATGATATTGCTGATGGGTGAAGCTATGCTGCCGACATAACCACCAACATTTTTCAATCCAGTGACTTCGTCGACATCGTTTAATATCATGCCGCTGGCCGGTATATTGATGGTGACTAAATATGCCTGCCCACCTATGATATAACCAAACATCCCACCGACATTCTCATTACCCTCAATATGACCTGCGATGTGTTTGGTTTGTGGATTAATCGTCATGTAATTGACGTATCCAATCAGACCGCCAACATTATTGGCATTTTCTGCATAAATATTGATCCCATTGCCGTAACAATTGTCGACCACAAATTTTAGTGCATCTACCTGTGACGAAACGACTTCGCCAATCAGACCGCCAACGCCAGTTGTTGCACTGGTTTCCACATCCGTTCTGATTGTCCCCTTGACGCTAACATTTTTAACAGAAGACGTCAGACGTCCGGTGTTCATTAGCAGTGCTCTTCCTGAACCCGAAACATCAAAATCCAATGCCAGATCACTGATATCCGTATCTTGGATACTATTAATCAATGCATTGTCCAGACTGCATCGCATGTCTCCCAAATTTGCGGTGATCTTCTTTGAATTTCCAACGATTTTTACATTTTTCATATCGAATGCAGGCGATTTAACCACACACGCATTATCCGTTTTGGTGATTCTCGTCTTTTTGAGCGCATTGTTGACATATTCCCATTCATAGGCAAGATTGATATCGCTGAGAATATTGATCGTGAGCGTATTTGTATTGTTAGCTGCTTTTCGTTCGGCGAGGACTGCTTTTAATGTATCGAAATCGAGTACATGGCGAACGTTGAATGTATTGGTCGTTGCATTGTATACATCGCACTTGCTATTGTCTGCAAATTCTTTGTTATTGGTTGGGCAGGCATCTACATCATCCAGGATCTTGTCTTTATCTGCATCGTGCAAATCACATCTGGCAATGATTTTCTGGTATTCAGTCGTTGCATAGTAGGCTTCCAGATCTGATATGTTCTCGAGACTATCGGTGATAAGCGCGTTGTTTTTACAAATATCAAAACAATCGAGAATGCCATCTTCATCAGCATCGCCGGTGTTTTGGTTATCGCCGCTTGTGATGGTTTCGAGGTAGCATCCGCACGTCTTTTTGACAGTCTGCAAAGCACCTTCTGGGCATGGAATACATTCCTTATCACAGCCACATGCCGTCGCATCGCGTTGTTCAGCTGTCCAGATCTTATCATTCTCATCGCATACATCCACGCAATCCATAATGGTGTCTGAATCCGTATCCTTATGAATATCATCAATAGAATTGCATGGACAGACACCTACATTTTCTTCTGTATTCTTCTCGGGATTGTCGGGGCAGAGATCTATACAATCCATTACTGTATCATTGTCACTATCGGAATCGGGCGTGTTACAGCCACATATACCAGGCTTTGTCTTATCGAAATCATCATCGCATTCATCAAAGCAATCTGGCACTGTATCATTGTCGCTGTCTGTATCGGAAACACCACAGCCACATTGTCCTGGTTCCTGAACGCCACAGCCACATTCTCCTGGCTCGGTTTTTCCGGGATCATCCTTGCATTCATCCACGCAATCCGGCACTGTGTCGGCGTCATTGTCGATTTCCGATTTGCCGCAACCACATTGGCCGGGGGCTTGTTTGCTGTGATCATCCGGGCACAGATCCAGACAATCGATCACGCCATCATTGTCGCGGTCCTGATCGAGTATGTCCCTAAGCGAACAGTCGCAGGCATCCGATTTTTGTGCGGCTTCGTTGCCATAGCAATAGTCGCATACGAGCTCATCGCTTGCCGTTTGAAAAAAGACCTCGGGCCAGTCGCATCCGCAGTTACCTGGCATCTCTTTGGTCGGATTCATTGGGCATTCGTCCGGTGTTTCCAGTTTACAACCGGCAGTTGCGCTTAACACAATGATGCATGCACACAAAAAACGATAATTATGCATTGATAACTCCTGACAATTCAGAATGGCGCTGGTATCCGATTTTGGATAGCCTGGTCGGGATGAGCGTGCGCCAATGTCAATAAGACAGAAACGCTAAGTTTTAAGCCGGAAATCGTAAGATGCTCTGGCTTGTCATTCATTGTTCGATTGGGAAACAGAACGAAGATATTTCAGGTAAAAGCGTACCTGTTGTGGGCAATTATATCTGAGTAAAGATATTGTTTCAAATGACAATGACATCTCAGGTGAGCGAATAGTAACCATCCATCAATCGACAATGAACGTCGTTAGGCGTTCAATATCAGTAGCCCCCGGTTGGAGCCGTACGCGACTACCGGAGGATCAAAGCGTTCTTCCTCCTCTTTTCCCAATTTTTTGCCAGCCCATTGGGCTGGTAAAAAATTGGGAGAAGGAGAAAAGAAATCTGTCTTATTCCCCGGCGTTGCCGGGGGCTATTGATATGCAAGCCCTAATGGGCTTATGTACGGCTGAACTGTTACATCAAATACAAGAAAGCCCGGGCGTATCGCAGATAGCCCGGGCAGTGAGCCGCAGAGACGTCCGAACAGGACGTCTCAAGGCGAACCCCATTAATTCTCAGGCACATCCAGCCCAAGCAGGCTGAAATCAGCGGCTAGTTCGTTGGCGAGCAGGCGATAGAAGAGATACGAACCAAAGCCGGTCCACCAGACCCAGTTCGTGTCGCGATTGACTTCGACCGCGATGACGCCGACGACTTCGTCTTTCATGCGGATGGGATAACAGAGTGTGGCGTAGTTGCCTTCGCGCGACGGCTTGTAGTAATCGCTGAGTTTGCGCCACGAATCGTCGAGATTTTCGCACAGACGGCCGTCGCAGAGCGTGCCGAGGGCTTCGTTGACGAAGATGTTGTTTTCGAATTTGGTGCATCCGTCGTGATCGGTGCCGCCGGTGAGTGTGATGACGCGGTTCAGGCGCGCGGAAAGTGCGGCGAGTGACGAATTGATCGGCTCATCCGGATAGATGGACAGGTCGATGTCGTTGAAAATCGTGAATCCATGCGGGTTTGAGAATCGCAGGATGTCGCCGTTTGGCGTGCTCACGCGATAACCGATGGCGAAGCAGGGGATTTGTGTTTCCTGGGCGACCAGGTTGTTCACGTTTTGAATAAACGTCGGCAGGGCAATTTCGGCGCTGGTATCACCGGCGTTTTTGAGCAGGCGCGATACCGAGACCTGTTCTTCGCGCACGCATTCGAGGAGCCAGAGCTGCTGGGCCGAGAGGCTGAAGAATGACGAACGATGCAGATAGGTGCCCAGGCGCGTGGCGAGCGTTTCGAGCACGCGGGATGTCAGCGAAGCCAGCGGCATCGTTTCGAAGAAGCAAATCGACAGAAATCCGAGCAATTCCTGCTGTCCGACTTCGTTGGTGCACAAAAGCGGCAGCATCACCGTGAGTTTTTCGATGGGGCGATAGGCTTTGGTCGCGACGCGGTGCGCGCTTTTTTGAATTTCGCCCATCGAGAACCATTCGTCGGTATCGGGATCGCCGATGAAAATGTTCAGGCCAACCGTGCGCGTGCGGCGCACTTCATCGAATGCATGGCCGATGAGCCCCGAATTTTCGCCGTGTCGCACGACGAATTCGAGCGTCGACATGTTATCGTAGGCTTTGCCTTCTTCGGCAGGGGCGCAATAGAGCTTTTCGGCGACGATTTGGAAACTGGCGGGACCGACGCCGCTGAGCACCATCGATTCCAGCGAGCTTGCCAGGATGAGCGATGCAGAATGGTCAACGCCGCACCAGACCGGCAGCAAATCGAGTACGCGTGCGAGGAAATCCTTTGGCGAAGCCCCTTCGCATTCGTCGAATACGATGCGCAGCGAGTTGTTGCGGAAGGCGCGAATGGCTTCGTTTATGCGGGTGCGCAGTGCAACGGTGAGAATGTCGGCATCAAAAATTTTGGCATCTTCGGCAATCACAAACGCGTGGATATGCTCGCGACCGGGCTCAGAAATCGACAAAACCGGGAAGAGTACGAGTTTTTTACCGTCGATTTCGACTTCCAACACGGCCGATAAATCGTCGCGATCGCGCGCCTGTGACACGAGTTTGTCGTAATCGGCGTGGAGGTCGATTACCTCGGTGCCATAGGATGTGACGCGCAATGCCACAGCGGGCATGTGGCTGGCTTCAAAGCCAACAAGTACGCCGAGATGATTGATCTTGTGATCCATCAGCAACGGCATCATGTAACGGTGCAGATGCACGCCAAGTATCTCAATGATTGAATCCGTCCAGGGCGATAAATACCGCGTTCCCTCGTAAGATTGATTCGTCATGTGTCTTCCTGTAAAAAACCAATGAATACCGGGACAATTCCCGGATGCACAAATTATTCCTTGTTTTCCAGTTCACTCAGGCGGCAGCGCATTTCGACCGCACAGGTTTTAAAGCCGATTTTCTGAAAGAACTCTGCGACGCCGTCGGGATTTCCGACCAGATGCACGGTAATCCAGTCGATGCCGTGATTGTTGATATCCTCGAACAGATATTCGGCGAGCGTTGTGCCGATGCCGCGTCCGCGATGCTCGGGTAAAACCCAGAGCTCACCGATATCAGCCAGCGCCTCGACCTCATAAAGCCGCGCCTGATTCTGAATCACAGCTGCGATATAGCCGACGACCGACTCACCCGTGCTGCCGTCTTCGGCTTTGGTCTCGATCGTCGCAACATAAGACAAATAGCGCTGATCAACCATCCATTGCTGCCGCAGCCGCCGCATTTCCCATGCATGCTGTTTGGCCGTGACGCGAATCGCGCTCAACGGGTCGGTTTCCGCCGCCACCTGCGCCGCATACAACTCCTGCACCGCGTCCAAATCATCAATGCGTATCCGTCGAATCGTTACATCAGGTTTGTCTGTCATCACTCCCTCGCCTGCAAAAAGCAAACATCAGACTAGCACATTTTGTAGCACATTTTCAAATTATCACATGCGATTTTTGCGCGGCGATTCTGTTATTTCGTTCTGTGTGTATGTGTATGTGCGCCGCTATCGGCTGCGCCGATACGCTTGCGTGCTCGCTTTGAGCCGTGTCACGACACGGCTCTACAGCACGCTGGCGGCTGGCTATCGCTGCGCGATACGCCGCCGCCCGCAGCGATCCCCAATCAAAAATCCCTCGCTTTATGCGATTTGGCGAGTTATGGTGAAAGCGTAGAGACGTTTCGTTAAACGTCGGTGCAGAGACGTTTCGTGAACGTCTTAGTGAGCGGTTTTCGTGAGCAGGAGGAGACTGTCGATGACAGACAAGGCGAAACGCAAATATCCGATTGCAGGGACTGATTTTTTTACGCAGATCATGAATGACAACGGCTATTACATCGACAAAACCGATGTGATTCCGTGGATTCTACATCGAAAGAAGCAGGTCATGCTTTTTACGAGGCCGCGTCGCTTTGGCAAATCGACGATGATATCGATGCTCAAGGCATTTTTTGAGTATCGCATCGACCGCGATGGCAAGGTCGTCGATAACCGCCATTATTTTGAAGGGCTGAAGGTGTCGCAGGATGCCGAAGCGATGGCATTGATCGGCGCATACCCTGTTATTACGATTACGCTCAAGGACGTGATTCAGCATAGCTTTAAGGAAGCGTTGGGGGCGCTGGCCTCTAAAGTTTCTATCATGGCACGACAATGTGCGTGGGTATTCGAACAGATTCAATGGCGTGAGAGTGATCGGAAAAAATGTGATCTTCTTATCGACGGTTCCGCTACTACAGAAGAATTGGCAACATCCATTGCATTTTTATCCACAGTTCTCCACGACGCCACCGGTCGCAATGTTATTATTCTCATTGACGAATACGATGTGCCGTTGCAGTCGGCGTTTTTGCACGGCTATTACGACGAAATGCTCACGTTTTTGCGAACGATGATGTCGAGCGCGCTCAAGACAAACCCGTATCTGGAGCGCGGCGTGATTACGGGCTGCTTGCGCGTGTCGAAAGAATCGAGTTTGTCGGGGCTGAACAACGTCGAAAGCCATACGATCATGAGTGAGGGCAAGCGCGAGTTTTTTGGGTTTGAGCCGTGGGAAGTGCAGGAAATGTTACATTATTTCGATTTGGACGATGCTTATCCCCAAATTGAATATAATTATGACGGTTATAATTTCTGCGGCCGCCATGCGCACAACCCGTGGAGCGTGATCATGTGTATTCGTGCACTGCTCGAAGATGCCAAATATCCATATCGCACCTATTGGCTCAATACGAGCGGTAACGATATTATTGCTGACGTAATTCATCAAAATAATGATATTCGACAAAAGTGTTTTGATCTTTTGCGCGGACAAACGGTCAGGGCCGCAGTCAGTGAGTATCTGACGTGGAAAGATTTGCGGGCGGATTCCAGATATGCGTGGAGTTTGCTGACATTCAGTGGTTATCTCAAACCCGTGGAATATGAAGATCTTCCCGGTGATACATGGGCCTGCGAGCTTGCCATACCGAACAAGGAAGTTTCCGAAGTTTTTGCAATACAACTTGGACGCTGGTTTTCAGATAAAAATGCATTGTTTGATCCACTGACGCTGAGTGATGCTTTTTGGCAGGGCGATATTGCAACCGCAAAAATACAAATTAAGGCAGCATTACAGTGCATGAGCTATTTCGACAGCGTGGAATCGTTCTATCACGGTATGATGCTTGGGCTTTTGGGGGCGGCGAACCGATATATTGAATCGAATATCGAATACGGTTCGGGGCGTTTGGATATCGGCATTTGGTATCGGGACAGGGCTTTTATTATCGAGCTCAAATCGATAACGCCATCTGATCTAAAGAAACTCGGTATTACGCGGGAATATATAGATTTAGATGCAGCCACGGACGATGAGAAAGCGCGCATTGATGCGCGGTTGGCCGTACTCAAAAATGAAGCGTTGAAACAAATCGAAGATCGGCAATATGCCGAGGGATTTATACAACGCCATCCAGATGTAAAAACAATTCGTTGTTATGGCATTGCATTTTGTAGAAGATGGGTTGAGATTGCGATGAAAATATAATTATTTGGAGGTGCGGCCTATCTCGCCGGAGAGCCGTGCAGACCGCACGGCTCTACCACAAATACGCCGCCGTGCCGCCCGCTATCGCTGCGCGATACGCGGGCGCTGCATTTAATGTTTTTACCAAATCACCAAGAAATGGCTTATGGACGAGGTCTATGAGGCTAATTTGTTAGTGATTATTTAGATTCAATACTATCACAAGCTTCATTGAAAGCATTTTTGAAATTAATTGGTTTGGCTATATAGGGTAAAGATTGTACTGCGTTACCTGTTCCTCTGACAGTGACAGTACCATAACCTAACATTCTTCCAAACACACCTTGATCGACTTCGACACCTTCAATTTTAGTTAATCTGTTATCGAAAGTTCTCCTGCTGATAAACCCTGTTTTTATAATAATGCGTTTGTTCGTAACAACCATTTCTGTTGTCCAGTTTCGAAACAAGGTAACCCAAATTGTAAAGAATCCGATGCCTATAAACATTAATAAAATATCTTTTGCGTATGTAAAATGTGCGCTACATAATACCGTTTCGTCTTTTCCTAAATTTGCTTGAACATACGAACCCATAATTTTACCTCTTATACAAAATTATCATCATTTGCACCATGCAAATGATGTTTTCTCAAATTTTCTCCAATCACAGCATGATCATTTGTTTTGAGCAAATACGACTTTGCTGGTTTGAAAGTTGATTTACAGCCATTCGGTCATAAATCCATCGCATCTTAAAAAAAAAAAAAAAATTCAACCTTTATTTGACAAAAATGCAGTAAAAATGACAAAGCGGAAGGCAAGTCCTTAAGCGGGTTCGCGGCGATTTTATGTCGTGTAAAAAAGAGAAACCGCACGTGTGTTTGCCAGTAGGCACGTGTCGTGACACGTGCCTGCAATGGCAAATAGCGGGCGGCAAGAGGCCGTATCGCGCAGCGATAGGCCGGTGCGCGCGGCGTATCGCAGATAGCCTGCGCAGGCGAGCGTAGGGGCGACCTCGTGTGGTCGCCCCTAGCGAGCCCCAATAAAAAATCCCTCGCTTTATGCGATTTGGCGAGTTATGGTGGTAATGGGGTATAGAGAGACGTTCTACGGAACGTCTGTACTGAGATTCGTGAATCGTTTTAGCGGGCGTGAATCGTAAGCGGAGGGCGATATGGGCAGATTTCTCAATCCAGGGAATGGCGGTTTTCAAAGGATCATTAAAGATGCGGTATATGTCGATAAGACGGGCATTATTGGGTATTTGAACCAGTGGATAGATACGTCGGCCCGGTTCGTGTGCGTGAGCCGTGCGCGGCGGTTTGGCAAGACCGTGGCTGCACGTACAATTCGGGCGTATTACGATAACTCGTGCGATTCGCATACGCTATTTTCGCCTTATGCGATTGCACAGGATCCGTCCTACGAGACGCACATCAACAAGTACAACGTGATTGGACTGGATGTACAGTCGTTCTTTTTGCGCGGTGATGACCCCAAAACATTTATTGACCGCATGGAGGCGGCCGTTCTCGCGGAAGTGTGCGCAAAATGGCCTGACATTGCCGAACTCAACAATATGAGGTTGGTCAATGCCCTTGTCAAAGTTCATGAAAAGACAGGGGCGCGGTTCGTCTTTGTGATCGACGAGTGGGACGCTGTATTCCGCTTTTGTCCAAATGATGAATCATTACAAAAAGACTGGATTCACTTTTTGCGCGATTTGTTCAAACAGGAAGATATGGATGGTGTCATTGCGCTGGCTTATATCACGGGGATTCTTCCAGTCAAAAAGTATAAGACGCAGTCGTCGCTGAATCAGTTCCGCGAATATACAATGCTTCGTCCTTTGGTGCTTGAGCCTTTTGTAGGTTTTCTGCCGTCGGAAGTCGACATGCTGTGCGAGAAGTTTGGCATGGATCGCGCCGAAGCTGCCGAATGGTACGACGGCTATATGTTTCCGCATGAACATCATGTCTATAATCCTAATTCGCTGGCGCAGGCGATGGCTTACGGTGAATACGGCAGTTACTGGACACAGACGGATTCTTTTGAATCGCTGCTCGATTATATCAACGCGGATCTGGATGGCATTTATGACGACGTGATGTGCCTGATTGGGGACGGTCGCGTCAATGTCGAGACGGGAACTTATGATAATTCCTTTACAGTGCCCAAATGTAAGGACGACTGCTTTACCCTGCTGACGCATATCGGTTATCTGGCTTATGATGAGGAGGCATCGCAGGTATTCATCCCAAACGAAGAAGTTCGCATGGCGTTTCGTGCGGCGCTCAAACAATGTTCCTGGCCCGACGCGATAAAACCCTACCAGCGTTCCCGCAAATTTATACAATCTATACTCGCCGAAGACAACGCTACCGTGGCACGCATGGTCGAGGAAACACACCAGAATATGACGTCTGTTCTGATGTACAACAACGAGAACGCCTTATCATGCGTTATTTCTGTATTATGTTTTTTTGCCGAAAATCAATACAAAGTCATTCGCGAATTCCCAACGGGAAAAGGCTTTGCAGATATTGTATTATTGCCCAAAAAGAGAATTACCGGCCCAGCCATGGTCATCGAGCTCAAATTTAAAAAAGAAGTCAAAGCCGCCATCGACCAGATACACGAAAACAACTATCCGAATTCGCTAAAAGATTTCTATGGCGAACTGATCCTGGTGGGGATTAGCTACAATAAGAAAAAGGCGCATGACTGCGTGATCGAGCGGTTCGAGAGGGAAGATGTGTGATGGTTTTGGACATGCGAGTAGGGCGTTTTAGAGTGTCAGAATGATGATTTGTCGATTGTGAACGATAAAATTGACGATGTTCTGTCGATTGTAATCGACAAAAATGCAATAACTTGTCGATTGTAATCGAAGAAATGACTAATCTTTGTCGATTGTGATCGACAAACTGTGATCGTTGTGGCATTATCTTCGTTGGAGGAGGGAATTGCCATGAACCACGACATTCTTAAAACAGTCATTGCCGACCAGTGGGAACGCATTCAGTACACGGAAATAGTGTACAGAGAGTATACATTTGAACCTAATGCGAACTACGTGTTGACGGGTCTTCGGCGAGCAGGAAAATCGACATTGCTTTATGGAATATGCCAGGATTTGATTCGCGCAGGGGTATCCAGGGAACAGATTATTTTCGTCAATTTCGAGGACGAGAGACTTGCAGAATTCCAGACAACGGATTTTAATGATCTCGTGGAAATTCATCATTCGTGGACTGACAAACCGGGATTCTATTTCCTCGATGAAATACAGAATATTGCAGGATGGGAGAAGTTCGCACGGCGAATGGCCGACATGAAGGAACGAGTGTACATCACCGGAAGCAATGCAACTCTGTTAAGCCATGAAATTGAGAGTACGCTTGGGGGACGCTATCTATCAAAGTATATCATGCCTTATCATTTTCGTGAATACCTTTCGGCATCTGGCGCACCGTGGCACAAACAGATTGCCTTGTCAACGATGGACAGAGGACGCATTCTGGGGCATTTTGAATCATTTTCTACATTTGGCGGTTTTCCGGAATCTCTTCTGTTTCATTCGCGTCGGGAATATGTGAGCAGTGTCTGCCAGAAAGTCATCCTCGGTGATATGGCGGCGCGGAATGGTATTCGCAATGATCACGTACTTACGCTGCTCATCAAAAAAATTGCAGAAGCCGTATGCAGTGATATTTCATTTACGAAGATACAACGGGCTTTAAGCGGAATTGGCATGGGAATCAGTAAGGATTCTGTTATTGCGTATATACATTATGCGGTTCAGGCCTATCTCATTTTTCCTGTACAAAACTATTTTTCGCGTTTTACAGAACGTGAAGGATTGCAAAAATATTACTTTAGTGACAATGGTCTTCTGAATCTATTTTTGCACGACAAAGCTGCATCATTGCTCGAAAATGTCGTTGCAACAGGGCTTCGACGACGGTATTCCGAAATATACTATTTAAAATCCAATAAGACTGGAATTGATGTCGATTTCTTTGTTCCCGAAAAAGAACTTGCCATTCAGGTAGCCTATTCGATTAATGGCGAAGCGAGAAAACGAGAGGTGGACAATCTTGTGCGACTATCACAAAAGTTTTCTGAAGCAAGTCGTTATCTCATCCTGACGCAAAACGAGGAAGAAACAATCACTGAAAAAGGTGTGACCATTTGCGTGATGCCAATTTGGCGGTTTTTATTGGAAGAATGTTAGCTTGCACGCCTATGCCAAGATAGCGCACCTTTTGAACTCTGATGTATCCCTCATGTTTGTCGCGCAGATTGCATCCTGGATTCTCAAGATAAACATGACGATGTTGTAATATGCAAATCCAGCTGCTCGTATTTTTTTTCTGTATACTCAGAATTTTACCAATTCTAAGGAATCTCTGAACAATGCAGAACCTTGCTGGGGACGCGGGCGTCACGCCCGCGAAAAAACTAAGGACTGAAAAATACTAAAGTTAGAAATAAATATATATTTATGATTTACAACCACTTTGGCTATAGATCCATCGCATCATAAATATAGTCAATCTATTTCGACAAAAAACTAAACTTTCGTTGCGTGCAGATTAAGTGTTTATGCGGATCTGCAGCGATTTTCTGGCAAAAAAACGCTCGCGTATTTGCTGGTAGGCTCGTGTTGTGACTCGTGCCTGCAATGGCAAATGGCGACCGGCAGTGAGGCCGTAGCGAGCCAGTAGAGACGTTCGGTCCGAACGTCTCTCTGGCGAGTTAGCCCGAAGCGCGTGGCGTATCGGCGCAGCCAATAGCCCGCGCAGAATCAGAAAAACAGAACGGTTTTGCTGACTAATCCTGATACAGCGACTCGATGATGTCGTGGAAATGCTGTTCAACGGCAAGCCTTTTGATTTTGAGTGCCGGTGTGAGCAGGCCGTTTTCTATGGTGAAATCTTCGAGGATAATGGCGAATTTCTGCGGTTTTTCATATCCTCGCAGCGATTCGCAAGCCTTTTGAAGCGCTTGACCGATGGCACTTCGAATGCCCGAATGGTTTGACAATTCCTCAGGATATGGCAAGTCGGCGGGATGATCGGGCAGGTATTTTTGTATCAAAGCATCACTTGGTCGCAGGAGTACAATATTGTATGGTTTACCCGCACCGAATACGACTGAGTAGGCGATTTCGGGGGCACGGTTGAGGATTTCCTCAAGCGCTGTGGGAACGACGTATTTGCCGTTGGACAATTTGTATTGTTCTTTCACGCGCCCCAAAATATAGATAAATCCGTCGGCATCGATATAGCCGGTGTCTCCTGTGTGGAGGCGGCCTTTTTCGTCGATGATTTCCGCCGTTGCCTGCGGGTTGTTGTGATAGCCTTTCATCACACACTCGCTGGATACGACGATTTCTCCCGCATTTCCATTTTCGTTGCTGCTGTCGCGAATGGGTTCGATTTCGATTTTCACTGTGGGCAGTGGCACGCCGACGGAACCCAGTTTGTCGGGATTGTAATTGATGGAAATGACGGGGGAATGCTCTGTCATGCCATAGCCTTCGAACACACGGATGCCGAAATCCTCAAAAAAGATGGCCATTTCCCGAGACAACGAAGCGCCGCCACTAACACAGAATTTGAGCGAATCGCCAAAGATATGTCGGATTTTGGATGCTACGAAGCGATCTGCGAAGCGGTATTCGATTTCTTCCAGGCGGTTCAGTTTTCCGGTTCGGGCTTTATGCATCACGCGCTGTGCGCGCTGAAACAGAATTCGTGCAGCGCGGCTGGATTCCATTTTCATGTGAATCTGATCGTAGATTCGCGTGAAGATTTTGGGGACTGCGCAGAGCACAGTGGGATGGACTTCCTGCAGATTTTGGGCGATAGTTTTTGGGGATTCGGCCAGCCCGACGGCTGCGCCCAGCGCAGGAAACAGCGAGAAATCTACGGTTTTTCCGAATCCATGAGCCCATGGCAGGAACGAGAGTACGCGGTCTTCGCAGCCGTAATCGAACATCCATGCCGATATGAGTACATCGTGCACGACATTGTGATGTGTAAGCTCTACGCCGCGTGGTTTTCCCGTTGTTCCGCTTGTATAGATGATATCGCAGATATCGTCTTCGCGTGCTTCGTCCAGGTCAGCATCAAGTGGTTCTTCGCAATGTGCTGTTTCGAGAAGCCCTGGACCATCGGCAGGATCGAGAATATATATATTGTTCGTATCGATGAACGAAAACCTGGAGATGATATTGTATATTTTTTCGTTGCGTACGACGATGAGTGACGGACTGCAGTCTTCAAGTATATAGCGCCAGTCTTCTTCGGCCTGAACTTCATACATCGGGACGATGATTGCACCAAGGCCGTATGCGGCGTATGCAATCTCGGCGAACCCCTGTGAATTGCTGGTAATCAGCGCCACTCTGTCACCTCGAGTGATGCCCTGTTTTCGCATGAATGCGCGCATCCGCCTCATGTTTACGTCGAATTCGCCATAAGATATCCAGCGATATTCGCCTTCTTTTTTTATGCCTAAAAAAGGTCTGTCTTTGTATGATTCAGCTGAGTGACGGATCAACTCTGAAAGCGTTTTAAAGCAAAGGTCTTGATTGTAATGTGCTACCTTTTGTATATCGACTTCATAACGATTCAATTTGATGGCCATTTCCATATTGGGCTTGAGCCCCCTCCTTTATATCAATGCGGTTACAATCAGGATGTGCACATGCACATTCCGCGCATGGATATAAAATGGAAATGTCACCGAATTGTCACGATGGTGAGATTTCTTTTTTGAGAAAGAGTTGGAAATGCCTTGATCCCCCGATAGGCACATGCCAACCGGGAGCTATTGATATGGAACGCCGACGGCGTTCATTGAGCGGCTGTGCAGTAACAAGGTGAATATGAATTGTAATAGCGTATGGATGGAATTCGTTTAATCAGAGCACAAAGCCATAAGCCATAAGCCATAAGCCATAAGCCATAAGCCATAAGCCATAAGCCATAAGCCATAAGCACGAACGTTTTTTTTAATCTATACTAATAATTGGGCATATCTTCGAACGATTCCGGAAGCGTATTGGGAATTTCGAAAAATAGTTTTGGATTGCCTGCATCTATGCGATGAAATATCAATAATCTTGCCATCCCTTTTTTGACGTAATTGCGCGATTCATTGTATGGAATCAATTCTACAAAAGCGTCGTGTTCAACTTTTTTGCCGTATGCTGTGAGCCATCTTGCGACCTGATGCGGTCCGCCGTTATATGCAGCCATCGACAGCGTGACATAGCCATGGAATTTGTGCAGAACCTGGTCAAAATACCATGCGCCCATGGGGATCGATGCTTCGGGGCGAATCAGATCGTAGGGGCCAAACCCTTGTAATTGCATGGCTTCGGCGATTTTATAGCCCGTCATCGGGATCACCTGCAACAACCCGTATGCCGTTGAATGTGATATTGAGTCTGGATTGAATGCCGATTCAATATTCATTACAGCCCATATAATATCAGGCGAAATATTGTATTGTGATACAGCGTTTAATACAGCGTCTGAATAGGCATGCGGATAAAAGATAGAACAGGCTCTGAGTGTATCTTCGGAGCCGCAGGTTTTATTGGGGAGCGTATGATATTTGCGTGCGAGATAATAGTCGTGAAATCCGACAAGCGTATTTTTAATGAATGTATTTAATGCACTGGCTTGCGCATAGATCTGAGCCTGTCGTTCGGCAATGGGGGTGCGGGCGGCCAGGTCTTTGGTTCCCGGCAGTGAAAAGCGATATTCTTTGAGATCGATGCCCCAGACACCGGTATCGTTTTTGCGATTGTCGACCAGATGTCCGTCCAGACTCCATTTGGTCGTCCACAGGTTCTTTGGCGTCGGACGAGATTTCATGCGGCCAACGCCAATGGCTTCGACTGCAATCGTGCGGAACGCCTGGTTTCGTTCGCGATAAAGTTCGGCATCGTTGAAAAATGAAACGCGATCGAGGTCGGGAAAGAGTTCGCGGTATTTGGCGACATTCTCTTTAAAATCAGCCAGCAGTTCTCTTTCGTCGAAAGTAAATTCCTCTGCCCAGGGGCGCAAAATATCGCTGGGTTGTGCAGCTGTGCCGTCGAATTTTTGTATAACGGGTGTCTGTGTCTGTGAATTATTGGTATTTCCCGATTCCAGCTCGTGCAATCGCGTCCAGGCCAGAATGGCATAATAATCGTTGCTGTCGTTGGTGAGCAAAGCCTTGAACTGTTTTTGAGCCAGTTCGATTGTTGCTTCGGGAACTGTCACCGATTTCTTTTGTTTTTTTGCGGATTTCTTCGATTTCGATGATTTTGACGATTTGGTATTTTTGCTGGACTTGGTGCTTTTTTCTGAGGTTTGTGGTGTCGGTGCGACCTGATTATTGGCTTGTTGCTGCGTTTTTTGCTGCGCACTTTTTAGTGTCGCCTGAGCCATAAAATATTGCGCGCGGCGCTTATAGGTACCTGAAAGCGATTCAAGCGCGATGGTATAGTATTTTCGGGCTGTATCGTAATCGTGGTTCAAATAGGCCAGAAATGCCATTTGTGCGATATCATCGAGTTCGCTTTGTTCGTTGATGATGCTTTTGGCATTGGTATAAGCCACATCCAGTGCGCCACAGGTGAGCGCAAATTCCATGGTCGATCGAATACGCGCGGCTTTTGCAAGTCTTTGCGCATTTTTCTGATGATATTGCAGTGCTTTTTCGCAGTCGCCCATATAGGCGTATGCGCGATAGATATAGGCGATGACGCCCGATGGCTTGAGGTTGTCTTTGGTCTGCCCGTCGAGTTTTTCGAGAATTTTCTCGAATCTGGCTGCGGCTTCGGCGTGATCACTGCGCTCGTATGCGATGCGGGCATGTTGCACCATCAGCTGATAGCTCTCGGGAAACTGCGTCATGGCTTGGGTTGCGGCTTTTTCTGCATCGTCCCAGAAGCGCGATTTTCGCAGATTATCTACGCGTGAAAAAACTTCGTCAAACGTCCAGATTTTATCGGGGATCTGGCGTTCCTGAAGCCATTTTTCGGCATTTTTCGACGCTTCGGCCCAGGGATAATAAAACGCGATTTCCTGAACGATTTGAGTGGCACGCGAGGTTTCACCGCGTTCGTACATCAGGGTGGCCAGTTCGATTCTAAAATCGAGCAATCCCGGGTATTCGGGATAGGTTGCAATAAAATTCAATAGTTCCGATTCGTCCACATCGTGCAGACGAATGGCAGCAATCAGCTTGAATGCGCGAGCCTCATGAAAATAGGGGGATGTTCGCATCGCCTGAACGCGATCAAATGCATCCCTAGCTTGCCGCAAGCTGATAGCAGCATCTTCTTCTCCCTGTGATTCGCTGTATCTCAGCAGCATTTTGCCTTCGAAAAAATCGAGCACATCATCGATCGAAACTTCGTGCGCATGATTTCGAATCTGGTCAATCAGTTTTAAGGCCTCGGGGATACGCTCGACATTGGCTTCGGCCATACGCAGCGCAAGCAGCATCCATGCGCCATCGGTGCGCAGTGAAACGGCTTTTAACCAGGCTGCATGCAGATTTGACGAAGTATCCAGACAGTCGTTGTATTGTGGTGATATGCCGGGGTCAGAATCCAGGCTGGCTTGCAGATGCGTTAACGCCGCCGTATGCGTGAGCAGGATAGGCTCTATTGGCAGATCTTTGGGCGGTTCGGGGGGGGTTGGCGCAGGTTGCAGATCGCCAGATGTGCCTCCCGATGACATACATCCTGTCATTCCGGCAAGCACGATTGCCCATATTACAGGCAATATCAGGTGTTTTCCTCGTTTAAACCGAAACATCTAAATCCTGCGTCTATTCTCAAGTGTCGTGAATGATTCAGTCAATGCAACGACACAGTCATCCGCAGATGGTTTAACGCATTTGTAATATCTGGCAATTTTTAAGGCTGTGTTTTTAGTTTTGCTTTGTACGGCGACAGTGTTTTCTTATCAGATTTTGGGTAATTAGCTATTGTTCTGGCTATGGTTATTAACAGTATGGTCTGAGCTCTCCCCAAAAAAACCATGGTGTACGCAAAGTTCGCAGATAACGCATTATATAAAGCCCGTAGGGCTTTTGGCGAGTAGCCCCCGGTTGCGATAGCAATCGGGGGGAAAGCGAATTCATCCGCATTTCTCTCCCAAATTTGCCTGCCCATCGGGCAGGCAAATTTGGGAAAAAGGGAGATGCCCATTATCCCCCAGTAGTCGCTACGCTCCAACTGGGGGCTACTCGCCAGAACGCCTTCGGTGTTCTTCGCACGACTTTGTATACACCGTGCCCCCCCTTCTCCGTAAACGGCGATGACGTTATGCTGTCATTAACTATGGCCAGCACAATAGTCTGTCCGAGCGTGCCGCAGGCAAACCTGTTTACAGTTGCAGAAGTAACGCCTTCCAGACGTGCCAGACTATTGTATTGCTTTGATGTGTCATTTGCAGCGGCGTATTACCAATTTTTTGGTTATACACAGCCTTTTTAATCTGCATCCGTCCACGACAGATTATCGATGACGGTGCGAAGTGTTGATGTAATGGTAAAGGATGTCGCGTGGTTATTGATAGTGACTTCTATCGTTTTTTTATTGTTGTTGATGGCGCCGCTGTTCCCGGTGCTTTTGGAAACATTCATTTTGTCAGAATCAGCAGAACTAGAGGAATCGTAATCACCGGCAACGATACGAATGACGCTGTCATCCCAGCCATTGACATCGAAAGCGATTTTGCCGATGCCTTTGTCCAGATCGCTGACAATAATTCTCGAATCCTTGTTTTTTTCGAGACTGAGGATGATACCGGCACCAGAAATTGCATAGTCTTTTACGCTGTTCGTTAAATTAGACCTTCCTGTGACAGCGATAGGATACTTATCAATCGTTTCGTTGTAATTGTCATCATAGCTGTCTTTTGAGCCTGTAATAAAATCAAAACCAGTCGAATGTCTAACAGTCGATGAAGCGACACAGCTGTTATTCGTACCATTAACTTTGAATCCGGTGCCGCAGGCGGTTACCAGACATCCATTTCCTGCATCATTGCATTTGGCCTCTGTGGCATTATTATCGGCGATATAATCCAGACATGAGACGGGATCCTGAAGCACGTTCAACTGGCACAATTGAATGGAGCCGTTGTTGCAGACATTTTCGCTGCACCCCTGAGGAGAATCGGAAACGCAGGATTCACCAGTATCAGAAGCTTTGAAACCATTGCGACAAGCGGTTATCAGACATCCGGTGCCGGCATCGTTGCATTTGGCCTCTGTGGCATTATTATCGGCGATGTGGGCAAGGCAAGAGATGGGAGCCTGAAGCGCGTTCAACTTGCACAATTGAATGGAGCCGTTGCTGCAAACATCTGCGCTGCACCCCTGGGTCGAATTGGAAACACAGAATTCACCATTTTCGGAAACTTTGAATCCGTCGTCACAAGCAGTGACCAGACATTTAGTGCCTGTGGAATGACAGCCGCCGTAAGATTTGGCGTGTGGCACCGATGGGCATGCGGTTGAACTTTGTAAGATGCCATCGCTTCCACAGATTTGGATCTTGTTGTTGCCGCAGATACTGGCTGTACAATTGAGCTCGCATTTCCCTGATGCATCATGAAATCCGTTGCGGCATTGATAGGAGCAGTCGGAAATATCATCATCACAGATGGGATCCGCATTGGCGACGTTTGTCGTGCACTGGGTTTTGAGGGTGCTGCCATCCTGACAGGAAAAAAGCGTATTACCAATGCAAATGCTGTGACTGTCGGGTAATGTTGTGTCCTGAATCACGCAGCTTTGTTTGGCTGTTTTTGTGCATTGCTTGGCTATTGGATCGCACACAGGCGTTTGCCCAAGACATGCTTCGGTGATTCGCCAGGTCCCCGTTTGACAGGTTTCCAGGTTATTAATATTGCAGCGTTTTTCGCCGTTTTTACAGGTAGATTGACCAGAGAGGGTGCATTTGCCATTTGCACAGATTTCTCCGCTATTACATCGCTGATAGTTTGAACAAGTCGAATCTGCGCCGCAGAATTCGGAGCTTGCGAGCGGATCAATGCAGATATCATGGCATAGCACCGAACCTGGCCGACAGCCATCTGTGCAGTAGTATTGCTGGTTGGCGTCAATGCCACAGCGGAATGCACTTCCCGGACAATGCGACCGATCTCGGAATTCGTCAAAACATGGCATATCATTGTTGCATTGCTGATAGCCAAGCTGGATGTAGCTGATAATCCCGGAAGCACCGGATGGGGGACAAAGATTTCCTTCGGATTCTGATGCTTCTGCGCAGCCAGTGATGATGAATGCAATGGCTGCTAAACGTATGATGATGTTTTGGCGATAGCGTTGCATATTGTGCTCCTGCTGGTCGTATAAACGCACACATGCAATATAGCAGACGATCATTTAAAAGC
>JAEEGL010722560.1_pt1 | contig 20550 bp, 8 predicted proteins | sample 9134231 | NCBI WGS metagenome assembly JAEEGL01 (sample SAMN16246548, study PRJNA631951) | gut metagenome | biome: gut microbiome; feature: rumen; material: fiber-attached | host: Bos | place: Iran: Karaj | collected 2018-10
CCCCAATCCCCAATCCCCAATCCCCAATTTATTTTAGAATTAATTTTTTAAAATTATATAAAATTAAATTTAATAAATATAAATAAAATAATTTCTAAAAATTCCTAATTAAAAATTTTTAATTATTTAAATAAATTTTTAAATCAAAATTCATAAAAATTTAAAATTTTAAAAGTTTAAAATTTATTATTCATTATTATCTTCTTCAATTTCTTCTTCATAATCATTTCCATAAAAATATTCTATCATTTCTTTTGTTAATCTATTTCTTTTTTTTTTATTTTTTTTTTTATATTTTCTTTTCTTATATTCATCTAATTCATTTAAATCATTATTATTATTATTAATTTCATTTATTTTATTTTCATTATTATCATTATTATCATCACTACCTTCTTCATCACTTTCTTCATCAATATCAAATTCATCTTTTTCATTAAATATTTCTTTTAAACTTTTATTTAAATTATCTTTTAATAAAATACTTTGTTCAATGTTTTCTAATATATTTTTATTTTTATATTTTATTGCATTAACAATATTTAAAATATTCTGTCTATTCCAAGGAGAACAAATAAATAAAATATTATAAAATAATCCCATAAAATTTTCAAAATATATTTCTAATCTTTTTATATTTGCATTTTCATTTTGTTTATTAATCACTTCATCTAATCTTAAATATATTTTAGGTATTATACTTATTATCATTAAAACTGAATATAAATTTATATGAAAATAAATATTTTTATTTTCTATTTTTTTATTATAATGTATCAAAACAAAAACTTTTGAAATAAAAAATATATTTAACACTAAAACAAATAACATAATTAAAAATTTATAAAAAGTCATTTTTTTAATAAACAATCTTTTATATACATTATAATAATCAATACAACAATAACCTCCACTATCACCATATGATTTAGTATAAATAACATAAGAAGAAAATATTAAAGGAATCAAAGTAATAAAATTTAAATAAACTAAAAAAGCATTTTTAGTATTTATATTTTTCTTTATCAAAGAAAAAAAATTGAAAATAGATAAAAACAATATTGAAAAATATTGACTTAATTGTGAAAAATTTATAATAAAAGATTGAATTTTACATGTTGTTGAAATATTTGATTTAAAATGCAATTTCATACCAAGCGAATATAATACATTTAACATAGAAGTTGATATAATAATTTTAATATGAAAATTTTTATATTCTTTAAATAAACAATATAAAAATAAAGAAATAGCTGCAGAAGTTATGCTTAAATTACATCCTATATTAATTACATTATTTAATTGAATATATTTAGTTGAATAGTTATTATTATCAAAATAATTATTAAATATATTATTCATAATTTTTAATTTAAAAAAACAATTTAATTATAAAAATATATTATATATATATTTAATTATTTTATTATATATATTATTTATCTGAACAACAAATTGTCATTTTCATTATATTAGGATTTCCAATTTCATTTTCTTTCTTTTTCTTTTCCATTTCTTCTTTTGATTCTCTAGTCCAAAATTCAGTTCCAAATTTAAGCCATCCATTTTTTCTTGCTAATAAATATCCACCTGAATATAATTCTTCAAAAGAACACATATGATAACTTCCAAAAGCATTATTACCACAACTATTTAATGCTTCTAAAAATGTACATTTTTCACATCCTAAAACAGCATAATTTGGACCAATTAAAGGATTAGTAAAATAACTCTCAGCTTCAATTTGTTTAGAACCTATACCAGTATTATATATTTTTAAATCATCTAAATACATTTTTGTTCCAGTTCTCCAAGGATCTTTACCTATATATAAATCACCTTTATTTCCTATAACTTTTCCTTTTAATATCATTTGACTATCTAAATTTCCGTTTATATAAAGTTGCATCATTTGACCTGATATAACAACTGAAATAAATGTCCATTGTTTCAAACCTATTATACCTCTTGATTCTATACCTTCATTCCAAAACATATCAGTACTTACACGAACATGTAACCTTCTTTCTTTAGGCCATAACATTATGGTAGGTGTTAATTCTTGAATATTATTTCCTTTAGTTATTATAGTTCTCCAATTATCTGTGGAGTCTTCTAAAAGATATAACCAAAAAGTTAAAGATATTGAATTTGTTTTTGTATATAAATTTTCATCGTTTTTAATTGTTAACATATTTTCTCCATTAAAATATGCACTTTGACCTTTAATAAATGCACTTGGTCCAGGGAGTAATGTTCCTTGACCGTGATTATTACGACCACTCGAATCAATTGGATATATCTCATCAAATGTATACCAACCTATTAAGTTATTTGGTTTGTTTAATGATGTTAATATTTTTTGACCTTTATTTGAACATAAAGAAATTGGAACATCAAAACAATCATCATTTGAAAATATATAATTATTGTTATTATTACATTTTAATGTTGTGAAAATTATGAAAAGATTTAAGAAAAATAATAATTTTTTATGAACCAAAATTTTCATGTTTTTTTATATTAAATTATTTTACTAATTGTTTTTTATTAAAACGAATAATAAAATTAAATATTATAAATATTTAATTAAATATAACAAACCATAAAATATTTAATTTAATAATATGTAAAACATTAAATTTATTTTTTAATATATGTTCAAAATGTAAATTGCCACGAGTTCTATACAAAAAAAATTATATGAACTTGTCCAGTAATTTACATAAAAAAACAAAGATTCATAGGAAACAAATATATATTTAAATAACTATTATATATTTGTGTCGACTATCTTTAACATATTATTTTTAAAAGAATTATTTAAAAATCATTTAATTTTTTATATTTTATTATTAATTAAAAATTTTATTATAATAAATTAATATTTAAATTTTTTTTAAAAATATTATTATGAATAAATTTTAATATTTAAAGTTCCAACATTTTTTCCCATTTGACCTTTGCTATCACTCATTAAAATTGCATGACATTGATAATTTCCAATATTAGGATAATCATTTTTGAAATTAATTATAATTTCAAATTCATTATAAACAACATTATCAACCCATTTTACTGGACCTATAATACAATGATAAAAAAATATATCAGAATCGTCATTCACACATTTTAAATAAGTATCATCTGGCCAAGGTCTTTGCCCATTATTTTGAAGTTTAAAAGTATATTTAATTCTATTATCATTTTTTCTTAAATCCGCAAGTTTTATTTTTAATGTTTTATTATCTTCATAAAACACACAAGAATAATCTTCATCTATTTCAATTGGTTCTGGATAATATTGTTGATAATAATTTTTTATATATGTTGAATCTTCTTGAATAGAATTAATATTTAAATTATTCATTTGATTATTTAAATTATAAATGTTATTATTATTATTATTATTATATGAATTTTTTATTTTTATTTCAATAACTATATCATTTAAACCAGCAAAATGAACCATATCATTATAAACATTATTATTTTCTAGAAATACATCAATTGGACTTTTCATTTTTATTATAATATTTTTTAAGTCATTGTGATTTATATTAAATAAATTTGAAATTTTTTCTTTAAATTCTTTTAACGATTTTGGTTTTTCAATTTCTTTAGATTGATTAACAAATATTATTTTTATAAAATTTTGATTCATTTTTTATATTAAATAATATATAAACAATAAAATTAATTAAATTTAATTTATAATTATTAAATTTTAAATATTATAAACATTAACTATTATTTAATATTATTAAAATCATTTTATATGTAATAAATAATCACAAATTTTATATTAAAAATTATATGAACTTGTTAAATTAATTTACATAAAAAAAATTATAGGATGCAAATATGATTATCTTTTAACATATTATATTAAAAGAATTATTTAAAAATCATTTAATTTTTAAAATTCTTAAAAATAATTTATAAAAAAATATTATTAAACATTTAAAAATATTTCATTAATAAATTTTAATATTTAAAGTTCCAACATTTTTTCCCATTTGACCTTTTCTATCACTCATTAAAATTGCATGACATTGATAATCTCCAATATTAGGATAAGAATTTTTGAAATTAATTATAATTTCAAATTCATTATAAACTTCATTATAATAAATATTATTACAATGAAAAAAAAATATATCTGAATCTTCTTTCACACATTTTAAAAATGTATCTTCTGGCCAAGGTTTTTCCCCATTATTTTGAATTTTAAAAATATATTTAATTCTATTATCATTTTTTTTTAAATCTTCAAGTTTTATATTTAATATTTCATTATCTTCAAAAAACACACAAGAATAATCTTCTTTTTTTATTGGATTATTTAAATCAATTATTTCAATAACTATATTTTTTAAATTGCTATAAAGAACCATATCATTATAAATTTCATTATTTTCTAGAAATACCTCAATTGGATTTTTCATTTTTATTATAAAATTTTTTAAGTCATTGTGATTTATATTAAATAAATTTGAAACTTTTTCTTTAAATTCATTTATTGATATTGGTTTTTTTTCAATTTTTTTAGATTGATTAACATATATTATTTTTATAAAATTTTGATTCATTTTTTCTATTAATTTTAAATAATATAAACATTAACTATTATTTAATATTATAAAAATTTTTTATATGTAATAAATAATCACAAATTTTATATTAAAAATTATATGAACTTGTTAAATTAATTTACATAAAAAAAATTATAGGATGATGCAAATATGATTATTTTTTAACATATTATATTAAAAGAATTATTTATTGGATTATTTAAATCAATTATTTCAATAACTATATTGTTTAAATTATTAAAAAGAATGTAATCATTATAAAATTCATTATTTTCATTTAATTCATCAATTGGGATTTTCATATTTATTATAACATTTTTTAAGTCATTATTATTTATATCAAATATATTTGAAATTTTTTCTTTGAATTCATTCAATGATTTTGATTTTTCAATTATTTTAATTTGATTATTAAATTCTATTATTATTTTATTTCGATTCTTTTTTAAAATAATTTTTTATTTGTAAAAATAAAATACAATATAAAAATAATTATTTATTTCAATATTAATTTGTTATTTTTAAATATTATTAATTTTATATTTATATTATAACAAATTACATATATTTTTATTTAATTTCATAATTAACAGGCATTCCACTACAAGCAGAATTTTCAATATCACATTCATTAACACCTCTTAAAATTTTAAATAATCCTTTATCACCCCATTCATCATTCCAAGAATTTACAACTAACCAATATTTAACTCCATCTTCATTTTCACCCCATCCAATTATCCTAACAGCATGAGCCCCTAATAACCCACCAACTACATGTTTATATATACCTTCTTTATACCCTACAAAATCTTCATATACTAAAAATGCAGCTGTAACAGACCCATTTACATATATTTCCTTCATAAGATCTTCCTCACCTGATATAGTATATACATCCTTTCCATAAAACTTATCTTCATCATATGTTTTATTATATTGCTCTATACATTTTAATGAACATTTAGGGGTATCTACCACTTCTCCACATTTTCCATGAGTTCCATTAACACCTCCATGATCACAAGGAGGTAAAAAATAAGGACTACATGTCTTTGTATCATTATAATCTCCACCTGTTGGGAGACCTACTGTTTTCCACCATTTAAAAGCATTTAAGGGATACCCCCCATCACATCCATTTCCACATGTCCTACAACAACATGTAAGAATAGTTGCTGACATTATAGGTCTATATAATCCCTTTGAACCGATACATATTCGGTCACTTATTGTTGATGCACTTGCTACTGCCCAACATGAACCACAATTTGCTTGGTCATATACTTTGGATATAGATATACAATTTGGATATTGAACACGTAAATCAAATTGTGAGGGAAGAGATATATTAAGTGAAGTATGATTTGTTGTATATGATTTAGTAGATATAAGATGTTTATAATCAAGAGGAACACCGAGAAGATTTTTGTATTTTGATATTATTGTATTTATATTTGCTTTCCATGTTGTGTTAAGACTATTTATATATTCAAATATATTATTTGATATACAAAATAAACAATTATAGAATAAAAATGATAATATTAATTTTAGAACAAACATTTATTATTTTTATATTGAATAATTAAAAAATAATAATAATATTATTATTATTTGACATATATTAATGTCAGAAGAATCAAAATTCAATACTTTAATTAATAATTATTTAAATGAATATATTCAAAACAACCTAAAAAATAAAAATAATAATCAAAAAGAAGGAGAATCTTCATATTTTAATCAAATCTCCCAAATCATAAAAAACTCACAAAAAGAAACTATTCAAACTTTTTTTACAACTCTCAATACAATTCTAAACGATTATCTTAATAAAAACAATCAAACAGTTTATAAAGAAAGTGCATTAACAATTCTTCAAAAAATAACATCTCTTTCTAAATTTTCTCCTGAAATATTTGATATTATTTATAATATTATTCTTCCATGTTTCGAAGATATAACAATCGTACCAAATGTAATAGAATTATTATATTCATTATTTAAAACATATTCAAATGAACGAGAAAATAAATTAATTCCTTTAATTTTAAATAAATTCAAAGGCGAAGTTTTAAACATTCCTGCTTATTCACAATCAACAAGACATTTTGCATTGTTAATTATATTAGAATTATTAAAAGAAAAAGAATATTTTAATAATAATGATAAAAATCAAACAGAATTAATTAATATTATTATTGATTGTATTGATGAAGAAAAAGACCCAAGAAATTTATTATTAACATTTCAAATTGTGAAAGAATTAATTTTTTTTATTTCAAACACGAATTTAATAAAAACTTATTCTAAAAATTTATATGAAATAATTTCAGGTTATTATCCAATTAATTTTGAACCTCCAAAAAATATAAAAAATCCAATTACTGCAAAAGAATTAAGTGATAAATTAAATGAAGCAATTTCATTAGAAATTTTTGCTGAATATTTTTTTGATGATATTAATAATTATGATATAAATTCAGTTGGTGATATTTTAAATACTTTACAAATTATAAGTAAAAATTATAGTAAAAATTTATTAAATAAATATTATGAAAATATTTTTAATTTTATTTTTACGAATATAATTAATAATAATGAAGAAATTATTCATATTGAATGTTTAGTTACATTAAAAATTTTTTTTAAAAATTTTTTGGTTGAAAATAATAATAATAATACAAATTTTAATAATGATTTTAATAATTTAATTGATAAATTATTTTATGAAAAAAATAATATTAAAGAAGCTTTTGATGCAAAAGATATTTTATGTATAATTATTGAATATGATAATGAAAATAAATTTATAATTAATATTATAAATGCGATTATTAAATTAATTTCTTTGTTTTTATTTAATAATAAAAATTTACATTTTTTAAAAATTTCAAATAGTTTGTTATTTTTTATTTTAAAAAAAGAAAATATTCAAGAAAATATTGAAAATGAAATGATTGAAATTTTAAAAAAAAATAAAAATATGTTTTTAAGTTTAATTAGTAATATTAATAATGAAAATAATGAAAATAATAATAATAATAATGATAATATTAATTATTTTTCAAATGTTATTAATATTTTAAGTGCTTTATGTTTGAAAATAAAAGAAAATAAAAAATTATTTGAAATTGATGAAATAAAAGAAATTTATAATAAAATTAAAAATATTTATTATAATATTAATTATATTAATAATGAAAATAATAATAAAAATTTTGAACAAATTTCTTTTTGTTTAAATGAATTTTCTAAAAAATTAAATATAAATTTATTTAAAGAAATTGAAGATGAATATTATAAAAATAATAAATTTATTAATAATAAAATTTATTTCTTAATAAAATTATTTTTAAATGATATTAATAATAATAATAATGAAAATATTATTAATTTTATTTTTAATAATTTAGAAAATAATTCTATTCAAAATATTTTAAAAGAATATTTAAATAATATTAATAACAATAAGATTAATAAAGAAAATATTATTACATATTTAAATAAATATAAAAATTTATTTGAAAATATTATTATCAATCATATGAATGATAATAATTATTTTGATTTAATTTATATTATTTTATCAAGTAATTTAAATATAAATTATAATAAAATTATTCAATTAATATTAAAAAATAATCTTAGTTTAAATTCTTTAAAATTTTTAAAAATTTCGATAACAAAATTAAATTCAAACGAAATAAAAGAAAATGAAGAATTATTTTACACATTTCAATCTTATTATTTAGAAAATAATAAAAATTTTGAAATAAATGAAATTCAAAAACAATTATTAAAATGTATTAAAAAAATTTTAGATAAATTTAATACAAACAATGAATCAATAAAAAATTATATAAAAAATAACATAAATAAAAATTTAGAACAAATTTATTCAAATCAATTAAAAATAAATGAATTTCAATTAAAAGAAAATTTATATTCGATTTTTATAAATTTTCTAATTAAAAATTGTAATAAAAACGAAATTGAAGAAATAAAAAAATTAATTGAAATAATTATAAATAAAATTTCTTTATCAAATAATGAATATTCAAATATATTTGAATCATCAAAATTATTTAAAATTAAAAATATAAATGAAGATATTTTAGATTTTATATTATTAAAATTAAAACCTTTTTATAAACAAAGAAAATTTATAAATTTAATTTTAAATATTTATTATAATAATAAAAATAATGATAATTTAGATATTATTTTATTATTAAATGTTGAATGTATTTTACAAAAAATTAATATTAAAAAATCACTTTTAATTTTTAAAAAATTATTAATTGATAATAAAAATTCTAATAAATTTAATAATAATATTTCATGCGATTATTTTCAAATTATTAATATTATTATTGATTATTTAAAAGAAAATAATAATAAATTAGATTCCAATTTTAAAATAGAATGTCTTAAATTAATAGGAATTATTAAAGATTTTATGTCTCAAGAAAATTTAGAAAATTTCGAAAAAGTTTTAATAATTACTTCATCATTAAAACAATTTTTAAACGACAAAAAAAGAAAAGTTCGAAAAATTTGTGGAATTGTAATAAACATTTGGACATTTTTATAAAGTAAATTTATATTATAAAAAACAAAATTATGAATATTATAATTAAAAAAGTATTTTATTTTCAATATAAATATATAATTAATAATTTAGAAAATATTATATAAATAATAATTTAATTACTAGTAAAATTTCTTGCAGCAGCAATTAATTGTCTTGGAGTCATTCCTCCTATAAATTTTTTAACTAATCCAAGTCTCAATGTCTTATCATCTTTAATTGCATTATAATTTGTCTTAAAAAAATCATCTACATTTACTTTATCTTCTTTGTAATCTTCAAACATATCATTTATATATTTTTCTTGAGGTTGTTTTCCAAATGCATTTGTTAATACATAATTTATTGTTTGTGTTATTTTATTGCTTTCTGTATGAGTTTTTAATATATCAACTGGTAATAATGAAATAAAATTTATATGAAAATTTAAAAACTTTTTTAAATCTTCTCGAGGCATTTGATTTGGATTAACAACTTGTTCTCCTAAATTTGCTGTGTTTTTAATTGCATTTATACCACTTTTAATACCACCTAATATATTTCCTCCGAATAATTCATTTTTAACATTATTTACTTGACTTGCAACATTTGCTCCTTTTTGAGCAATGTTTACTGTTTTATAAGCTTTTGTAAAGTTATCTACATCTCCATTTGCTAAAAAAAATAAACTTTGATATACTAAAGTATCATCATTATATTCTTCTTTAGATACTTTTCTTGCTTTTGTTATTATTTGTTTAGATTCATTTGCAAATTCATTATTAGTTAATTCATTTTGTAACTCTGTTAAAATATCTTTACTTTCGCTTATATTTCTTGTTAGTACTTTTTGTTTAACTATATTAATAATATCATCAATATTAGTTTTTCTTATTTTTAAACCAGCAAAAAATTTATCAATAGTTTCATTTATTTTTTCAGCAGTTAAAGCACTTAAATCAGTAACTTCAAGACAACCCATTTTTATATATTTGTTTTAAATTATCTTTTGAATAAAAATTAATTTATTTATAATATAAAAACTTTTTAAAAATAAAAATGTATTTAAATAGATATTAATTATATTTATAATAAAAAAAATTTATATTATATTAATATTATAATAATATTATTTATTTTTAACATAAATTTTTATTCCTTTCATTTCCATATTTTCTTTATGTTCTTCAGTAATATTTTCTTTATTAAAATATTCAATTTTGATTTTTCCCAAACTTTCTTTTTCAAACAACAAATTTTCAATTTCTTTATTAAAAATTTCAATTTCTTTAAAATTATTAACATTATTATTTTCAATATTATTATTTTCATTGAAATTCTCTTCTTTTAAAATTGGCTCATTATTTGAATTTTTATTATTATTATTATTATTATTTGAATTCACACTATTTTTTTTATTATTATTATTAAATTCTATTAATTTATAGCCTAAAATAATTTGTGGTAAATCAATTGATTTATTTCCTTTATTTAAATCATTAATAAAATAATTATCATTTTCATCTTTTATTAATTCCGCATTTATTAATTCTAATCCTTCAATTTTAAAATTTTCTTTATAATTTTTAATAGAACTTTTATTTAAATTAAAGACTAATTCAATTTGCTCTGGTGTAAATTTTTTATCATTTAAATGTTTATTTTCACATCTGCAAAAATAAATTTTAAAATAATTAAACAATAATTTAACATTAGAAAAATATTTTAAATTATAAATTTCATTTATTCCTGAATCTAACCATTTTTGAAAATAATCGATTCTTTCTTTTAAAATAATTAAAAAATCATTAATTTCTTCTTCTTTTTCGTTTTTATTATTAAAATCATAATTTTCATAAATAATTTTTAACCATTCTTTTGGAATAATTTCATTATTTAAATCATTAATAATTGAATCATAAGGTTTTAAAATTCTCATTTCGCCTTTAATAACATTCAAAATATTAAAAATTTCTTCATTTAATTTTTGTAATTTATTATTCAAATTTTTAATTTCAAATAATAAAATTTCATCCATCGGATTAGAAAAATTTCCTTGTTTATTTAATTTAAATAAACTTTGATTATAAAATCCTTCAGAAAAATTAATAAATTCCGGAAAATTATTTTTTATTTGAAAAATTATATTATAAACTTTTTTTATTTGAATTTTCGATAATATTTTTTTTACTTGTTTGTCTTGTTTAATTAACGAACTATTTTCTTTTAACATTTCAGGTGTGATGTGATTATTAATAATATTCAAATTTTTATAAATATCAAATAAATTATTATTCAAAAAAAATTCAATGTTTGAATTATTCGTAATTTCTGAAATAATATTATAATATTCATTATTAGCAATGTTTGTTATTAATAATTCAATTAATAACATTTGATTTAAATTCTCATTAAAATTTTCGAATTTAATGATAAAATCTTTTTCATTATAAAAAATCGATTTATAAACATTATTATTTAAATTATGATGATTATTTGAATTATTAATACAATAATTAACTAAAATTTTATTTTCATTGAAAAAAATTTCTTCATCAAAAAAACGTAAAATTATATTTTTTAATAATTTACATTTATTTTTATCAATCACTCTACTTAAATAAAATAAATCAATCGCAATGTAAATTAAATTCATATAATTAAAATTAATGTCATTATCAATTTGAGAATAAACATTATTTAAATCATTATTTTCTAAAATATTCTTCAAAAAATTAAAAAATTCTATTAAATCAAAAGGTCCTAATTTATTTTCAATTTTTCCCAAAAATTCTTCATTAAATTGACTAATTTGAATAAAAATCGTATGAATTATAATAAAATTCACTAAAATTTTTTTTAAATAAATATTCATATTATAAAATTCAATTATTTCTGCTGGAATGATTCTTATAATATAAGACAAATTCGTTTTAAAATTATATTCTTCAATGTATTTTTTATAATTATTTAAAACTAAACATTTTTCAAATAAAATATGATTAACATTTAAATTTTTACTATTCGTTAAAAAAATAATTCGAAAAGTTTTATGTAAATTATTATTATTAATTTCAATTAAATTAAAAATTGATTTAAAAGTTTCTTCATTTGCATATTCGAAATTCGTAATTAAAATTAAACCACCATTTTTTATATAATATGAAATCATTTCAAGTTCTGAATCATTAATGTCTCCATTTAATTCAATTTTTTTAACTTTTCCTGAATAATTTTCATTAGATTCTTTTTGATTTTTTATCATAGAATCTTTTAATTGCTTCATTGCATTCACTTTCGATAAAGTCTTTTTTTTAATAGTCGCTCTTGCTTTCACATTAGCTAAAGTATTTTTTCTTTTAAAAGTTTTTCTTCTATTGTAACTTTTTTTTTTCTTTTCTTCTTCATCATTTTTTTTATTATTTTCATTATTTTCTTCGTTTTTATTTAAATTTAAATTTTCATATATTTTTTTTTGTTCTTGTTCTTCTTGAAAAATAGCTAATAATTGAGGATAAAATTCTTCGAAAATTTCTTTTTCATAAAAAGAATTATCATCAGAATGTTCTAATAACAAAACCGGTTCAAATAAAATATTTAATTTATTATGAAAAATTTCATTAATTAAATTATATTTAAAAAGATTCAATTTATTTTCATTAAAATCTTGCTCTTTTTTTTCCAACAAAGAAAAATTAATAATTAAAGGAATAAATTTATCCGCTTGAGTGGGCGAAATAATACTATATAAAACAAAAATATTAAAAGGATTATAAAAAATATCAATATCAATTTCATTAACAGCGATTTTTGATAAATAATTATAATCTAAATTATTTGATAACCAATTTTCTTTAATTAAATCTTTTTCGACGGAAAATAATTTATTAAAAAATTCGGGAAATTTTAAAAATAAATCAATGTAATATTGTAAAAAATTTTCGTTTTTTGAGGAAATTGTTAATATTTTATTCCATTGATCTTTTGTTATTGATTTTATAGGCGATTCTTCATGATAAATTTTCTTTTTAGTTTCATTTAAAAATTCCGAATTCACAATTTCATCGTAATTTTCAATGAAATTCACTTCGTTTATGTAATTTATTATTTCTTTGTATTTTTCTGGTAAATCGCCGATTGATTTTAAATTATATGTCATAAATTGAATTAAAATTGAATGTTTTATTGAAATATTATCATAAATATTATCAATAATATTTTTATATAAAAATGAAATTAAATTTGAAATATTTTTTTTCACAAAAATTTTCTTTCTTTTATGAATTATTAAATCTTCTTTTTTTTCTTTTAAATTTTCTTCTTCTTCTTCAATTTTTTCTTTTGATTCTTCTATTGAACTTTCATTATTATTATTATTATTATTTTCATCTTGAATAATTTCGTTTTCTATTTCATCAAATCCATTTTCAATATAAAATTTAATAATTAAAAAAATGAATGTTTCAAATCGAATTTTTATTAAATTAAATTTTTTGTAATTGAAAAAATTTATTAAAATTTTGTATAATTTCGCACAATGTCTTGAAATTTCATCATTATGTTCTAAATTAAGATTTAAATTAATAATTTTTCCTTTTAATTCATTAATTTGCTGTAAAATTGAATCATTTTCTTTATTTGCTAATAAATAATTTTCATAAATTTGTATATTACTTTCGAATTTTTCTAAATCAGAAGAATAATTAAAATCTTCAATGAATTTATTTAATTTATCAAAATTTATAAATAATTTAATAATATTTTTTTGAATATTAATTTTTGTTTTCATTAAAACATTAAAAATCGAATTATCAAATTTAAAACATAATTTCTTAAAAATTAAATTTTTTATTGAAATTCCTGCGTTTAAATTAAAATTTATAATATTCGAAGTAACAAACATTTCATCATAAAATTCATCTGAAATATTTTCATTTAAAGAAATAAATATTTTATAATTATTATTTTCACATTCAATTTCTTTATTTCCGATTTTGAATATTTTTTTACCATTTTCATTAATAAAATAATCATTATAAAGCAAATTTTTTAAAAAAACAAAACTTTTAAAATCATTCACATTTTCAATAAATAAAATCATTCCTTTTGATAAAACATTTTTTATTTGCTCGAACATTAAATTATTACCATTCGAATCATCATTAAAATTCACTTTAATTATTGCTCTTGTGTCTTTAGAATCTTCATAAAATTGTTTAATATAATCAAAACAAATTTGAGTGTAATTATTTAAAAAATAATTTACTTTATTTTTATTATAATTATGATATAAAAAAAATAAATTTTCTGAAATAAAAATATCATCATCGTAATTAAATAAACTAAAATAAAAATTCGAATCTTTTTCTTTAATATTTAAAAAATTGTACATTAATGTTAAAAAATTTATTTTATTCAAATTCGATAGTAAATTATCATAAATAAATTCTTTTAATTTATGTCTATATTTTTTATTTAAAATTGGTGCATATGAAATGTAAGAACTAATAAATAATAAATAATAATCAAAATTTTTAAAAATATTTTCTAAATCATTTTTATCTTTTTTAAAAATATTAATTTTTAAATTCGTTAATTCACGAAATTCTGAAATGCATTTTAACATTTGTTTTTTTAAATTAATTTCATTTAAATATTTATTTTTATTCTTTTCAATATTATTAAAAATATTATCTAATTCATCTATTTTATTTATAATTTCTTTCATTTTTGTTTTACAATCTTCAATAATATTTTTATGTTCATTAATATTTTTTTTTAATGTTTCTATTTCATTTGTTAGTTTATTATTTTTGTTATATTCAATTAAATAATTGTTCCATTGTAAAAAATAATCACAAATTATTCCTACTGTTCGAAAAGGTTTTTGATATTTTTCTGTTCCAAAATCGGAATTTTCATTAAATTCTTTAATTAAATTTAAAAATTGAGGATTATGAATATTATTAATTTTTAAATGATTATTAACAAATTTTTTTATTATTGAAATATTAAAATTTTTTTTTAAATTTTCCCAAATTTTATCAATTTCATTATTATTATTATTATAATTAATATTTAAATCTTTTTTATTTGTGTAATTATAAATTTTAATTATTACGAATTTTCCAAATAAAAAATTATCATATGTGTTTTTTATTTCAACAATGTCTTTTTCATTAATATCTTTAATATATTTTAAACTTCGATTTATTTTTTCATTAAAAATTTCCATTTTTTCATCAAATTCTTCTTGTTTAATAGTTAAATCTTTAGTTAAATTAAGAACAATTTTTTCTTCATTATTTTTTTTAATATACAAATCATTTTTTTTCTTATGAAATAAAGTTTTTTCTTCTTTATTAATTTCCATTTTTTTTTCTTCTTCGTTTTTTTTCGGTTCTATTTCATCAATTTCATTTATAATTTTATTTTCTGCGTCTTCACATTTTTCAATAGAATTTACATTATTATTAAAATGAGCTAATTTTTCTTTAATAATATCAAAAAATTTCGAATAATTTGAAATATAAAATTTAATCATATTAATAAAATTATATGAAGTAAATTTTATATTTAAATTCGTTTTTAAAGAAAATTTTTTCATTGAATTTAAAGCAAAAGAATGAATATTAAACATTTTATCAAAAATTTCTTCTTTGTTTTTAATATTAATTTTTTCAAAATGAATATTAAAAATTGATTCAAATTCATTTTGTTTAAAATTATGTTTAAAAATAATATTCGAATTTTTTATCATTGAAGGATAATAAGTAAAAATTAAATTATAAATTTTCGTTTTTGGAATTAAACTTAAACAAATCGCAAAATTATTTTCAATTCGTTTTAAAATTTCTTCATTTGAAATTTCATTATTTTTTGTTAATAAACTAATTTCATAATTAAAATTATCTAAAATTAAACCTGAATTATACAAAATTTTTATTATTTCTATTAATTTTATGTTTTTTTCTAACATTGAACCTTTAATAAATAAAATAACTTTTTCATTTTTAATAATCGAAAAATTTAAAATATTTTCAATAATAATTTTATTAATAAATTCATTTTTTATATTTTCTTCATTCACATTTTTATCTAAATTATAATAAATAAAATCATTACAATCAATAACTTTATAATTAAAAATAAAAGCAGATAATTTAAAAATTGATTCTTTACAAGAAAATTTTTTTCCTAATAAAATTAAATTTTTTTCATTTCTTTCAAATCCTCTTAAAATTTTTAATACAAATTCATAATTTTCATTACATTCAATAATATTATTAAATTTATTTTTATTATAACTAATATTATATTCATGTATTTTTTCTTTAATAATATTAAAAAAATCATTTTTATTTTTATAATAAACATGTTCATTAATATTTTCTTTCAAATTCGGCGCAAAAATGTAATTAAAATTTTCTTCATTATAAACATCGTAATAAATTAATTTATTTTGTTTAAAAATTGAACTATAAGCTTCACAAATTTTATTACGATAAAATTGAATATCTTCATTTTGATTTAATCTATCTTCAAAAATTCTTCCACATTCATAAAAAAAGTATTTTTTTAAATATTCAGTGAAAGGAAATTCATTATTTTCGTTTTCTTTAAAACAAAAAATATGAAAAGATTGAATAATTTTTGTTATGTCATGTGTTATTATTTTACAATGTAATTTTTTATTGTGTTGACAAAAATTATTTTCCCATAAATTTTTTAATTTTAATAAAACTTGAATGTATTGCGTCGCTGTAATTGAAGATGTGTTTGGAATGAATTTCCTAAAGAAAAATTCTAAGGAATTTTTATAAATTGAAATGAAATTTTCTTCGGAAATTATTAAATTTAATAATATTAATTTATTTAAATATTTATTTTCTAAATAATCATCTTTTTTTATTGGTTGAGTTGTTAAATTTCCACATAAAATAAAATTAAATTTATAAAAAAATTGATAAAATTCTTTATTTTTATTAAAAATCGTTTTATTTTCATTTATTTTTCTTATTAGTTCTTTTGTTTCTAAATTGCATGATAAATGAATGTCATCTATGAAATAAATTGATTTTCTTGAATATTTGTCACCAAAAACATCGCGTTTAATTTCGTTTAAATTATTTAATAAAAATGTTTTTAATTCATTGCTTGTTGAATTGTATGATGTAATGTATTTTATTGAATTGTATTGTTTAATACTTTCGGTGTTTTTTATTAATAAATTGTCTAATAAAATTGATTTTCCACAATTTTCTTTTCCTGTTAAATAAAATGAAATGTTGTTGTCGATTAATTTTTTACTTAATAAATAAATCGGAAAATTTTCTTTATTTGGAATAAAAATTTTATCATAATAAAATATTTGATTATTATTAAAATAATTACTAGAAATAAATTCTAATTTTGGTTTAATAATTTTTTCCCAATTGCACAAATCAAAATTTTCTTCATCAAAATAATAATCAAAAATAGGTCCTTTTAAATCATCTGCTTTAAAAACATCATTAATTAATTTATCAATTTTTGTTTTAATAATAAAATTAGTTAAATTATTAATTGTCCATGCGTAACTAAAAATAAAAATAGCTAATGTAGATTTTTTAATTTTTTCAATTTTTGGCACATAATTTGAATGTTTTTTACCGATTTTTTTATCTTCAAAATCAAAATTTGGTAAAATTGATTCAAAAATAATAAATAAATTAAATAACGCATAATTTTCATTAATTTCAAAATATTTAAATTTATTATTTTGAATAAAATCAAAAAATCTTGGAAAATAATTTTCAAATAAACCGCGAATATAATTTTTTAATTCAAGATTAATATTTATTTTATTTGAAATTGATAAATATTTGTATAAAATATTATACCAATTAAAATTCTCTTTTGAAATGTTTATAAAATAATTCGATGAATTACAAATAAAATTTGGAGATAAATTTTTTAAATCATTCAATTCAAATATAAATTTTATTGTTTCTTTTTTATAATGATTATTATTTTCAAATAAATTTTTTGAATTGTTATTATTTATTAATTGCATAAAATTAACTCCAATTTTTCCATCAAAAATTAAAATATTTAAATTATTTTCTTTTTCTTCTTTTTTTTCTTCTACTTTTTCTTCTTTTTTTTCATTTTCTTCATTTTCGTCTTTTTCATCTTTTTCTTCTTTTAATTCTGAATTTAAACCACTTAATGAATTTTTTGTCCAATTTTCATTTAAATCATTTTGAATAAATGTGTATTTGTTTAAATAATCTTTTTTATTTTCATTAAAAGTATTTTTTATTTTTTCAAATAATGAAATATTATCTTCGAAATCATTATTATTATCACTATTTTTATTTTGTTTTGAAAAAATATCATCTAAACTTAAACAATTTTGATATATTTTTAAATATGAAATTTTTTTATATTTTTCATTATTAATTTTATTTAATTCATCACATAATTTTTTTAATATAAATAATAAAGTAGATTTTCCTGACAAAGAAGGTCCAGTAATTAAAATATTATCGAATTTATTAATTAAATTAAATAAAATTTTAATATTAGATTCAAACATAGAATTTTCAGGAAATTGATAATTTTTTGTAATATTTTGTAAAATTTTATCTAATTCAATATTATTATTATTTTCTTCTGTTTTTTCATTTCGATCTGTTAAAATTTGTTCAGTATATGTTCTATCAGTAATAATTTTTTCAGAAGATTCTGAAATAGATTCATTATTATTATCATTATTTGAATTATTTTTTACATTTTCTTCTAAATTATTAATATTAAACACTTCAATAATTAATTTTTTAAAATCTTCTTTTTCATTAAAATCATTAATAAAATTATCAAACAAATCAAACAAAATATTTTGAATAACATTCAATTCGCAAAAATTTTTTTCATTTGAATTATTACAATTATTAACAATAGTAAAAATTTGAACTTTATGAACATTTTGAATTAAATTTTGAATTAAAGAAAAAATAACATTTTTTTGATTTAAACATTTAATTTTCGAAATTAAATATTTAAAAACAAACAAAATTTTTTTACTTAAAATTTCATAATTTTTAAAATTCAAATTTAACAACGACATTTGAATATAAAATTCATAATTAAAATTATTTACAGTGAAATTTCTAAAAGAACCATTTCTAAATAATTTCGGAAATTTATAATTTTTATTTAATAAATTACTAACCAAAAAAATATTAAAACTTTTATTTTGAATTTGAATTTTCACATCAGAAAAATCAGAAATAATATTTTCTTCTTCTCCTTGTTTAATAATTAAAAATATTTCAGAAATTCTATCACAAATCGAAGCCAAATTTTCATATTTAATTAAATTAATTTTATTAAAACAAATCCAATTTCCAATTTTTGAATTTTGATAAAAAACATTATTAAAATCATTCAAATTCGTCTTTTCATTTGATTCAATAATTTGTAAATTTTTTCCAAATAATTTCACACAATTTTCAATATTATAATAAACATTCGAATTTTCTATGCCATAAATTAAAAACGGTTTTTTTGTATTAAAAATATTAATTAAATTTAATAACATTCGATCAAAAGAATTTAATAATATAAAATTATTAATTAAACCTGTGTAATCAAACCCATATTCAATAGTAAAATAATTATTGCCCATTAAATGAAAAATAATAGAATCATTTTCAAATTTTGGATTAATGTATTTAACAAAATTAAAATCTTGAATGTTTTGAACATCGTCTCTAATTAAATTTTCAATTAACGTTATGAAATAATTTTCTAATGATAAATTACTTAAAAATATTTTTCTCGTTAATAAAGAATGTTTTTCATTTTTTATATTTTTTATTATAAACGGACGAATTATTTCTTTACTTTCATGATATAAATCAAATAATTTATCAAACGCTTGATTTTCTAAAAAAATACTTTTTTCTAAAGAATCAATTTTCGCATAAAAATTTCCTATAAAAATTGTTTGACCTAAATTTTTATTAAAAATGTCTTTTTCTTTATTTTCTAAAAATTCCATAATAATTTCTTTAAATTTTATTTTCGATTTTGGTTTGTAACATTGATCATAATTTCTTTTAAATAATTTAAAACCATCTTTTATTTTTTTATTTATGCCATAAATTAAAGTTTCAATATTTTCTTTTAATATTTTCGAATTTTTTGTGTATTTTATTTTAATATTCTCATCAAAAACTGTTTTTATAATCATAAATTCATCATTTGTAGAAAATTCAACTTTACTTAAATTAATTTCTTTAATCCAAGGAAAAACTTTTTTAATTATTTTAATACGAATTTCTAAATCTTCGCTATTCGTGAATAATTTAATTAAATCTTCGTTATTTAATC
>JAEEGL010777881.1_pt1 | contig 20550 bp, 16 predicted proteins | sample 9134231 | NCBI WGS metagenome assembly JAEEGL01 (sample SAMN16246548, study PRJNA631951) | gut metagenome | biome: gut microbiome; feature: rumen; material: fiber-attached | host: Bos | place: Iran: Karaj | collected 2018-10
CCTTCAGATTCCTGAAGCATCTTGTACATGTAGGCCAGGTTCTGATCCATGTCATTTTCTCTCGCAAGCCGAGTACATTCCTCCCAGAATTTGGGAACATCATAGCCTACCGACTGAATATACCCTTGCGCCTGCATATCATCAGGAGAAAGCGTCTTGTCAAAGTCATAGCAGATAGCCACGACAGGTTCGCCTGTTTTATATTTTCTTACAAATGTGTCCTTCTCCAATAATTGTTCCTCCAGTTTATTTCTCATTTAGTATCTCTTTTACTTTATCCCAATCAAGATTTTTAAGTGCCTTGGCAATACTGCTTACCTTGTCCTGTTCTTTGGGAGGCAGTCTGTATTTACCGATCTCATCCAAAGCCATCTGTGCAGATTCATAATCCATGCTGCCGGCATACTCGGAAAGGGCTGCATAGGCATCCTTAAGTTCCTCTTCAGGCATCGGTTCTTTGATATCCTCACCGATTTCTCCGGAAAGTGCTGACAAAGGTGCCAACTTGTTCTTGAAAGAAAGATATTTCTCAATAAGCTCATCATAATGGGCAGTAATATAATTCAGATCATTATTTTTGCCGGCTGCTTCCATTTTGCCTGCGATTGCAGCAAGCCTTTCCGCTCCTATGATTCTGCTTGAAGTCTTAAGGGCATGTACCTTTACAGCCATGAGATGAAGATCTTTCGCCTCATAAGCACTGCCTATTGCTTTGGCATTCTCATCAATGGTATCAAGGAAAAGAAGCAATGAAAAAATGTATATCTTAGCTCCTCCGCAGGCCTTGATGCCGGCAGGAACAGATAAATCATCAATCTCATATAGCCACTTAAGATCAGGCGCAAGCTCGGTATCCATAGGTGCATTTTCCATGAATGTATTTATAGTGACCAGCTCTTTATCAAGTTTATCAAGAAGCAGCTTTTCCATTTCCTTAATATCTATTGGTTTGGTCAGAAATCCATCGAAGCCTTTGCTCTTATAAAACTGCTCAGCGCCGTCGAAGTAATTGGCTGTAAGCGCTATAACCGGAAGTTCCTTATTCTTTTCACGGATGACTCCCACAGTTTCAATTCCGTCCATTCCCGGCATCATGTGATCCAGAAGAACCAGGTCAAACTTCATTTTATCCAGCAGGTTAAGGCACTCTTCACCGGAACTGCAGGTTACAATCTGCATCTTGGTATCCTTAAGGAGGTTCTTTTCGACGCTGAGGTTAACAGGATTGTCATCTACGATCAGAATATTTGCCTCAGGCGCCGTAAACTGCGGAATATATGGGCCTCTGAATTCAAATTCAGTCTTTTCCACAAACTCACCTGAAGGTGCTCCATCAATAATCTTCTGTTCTACTTCAAAGTAAAAAACAGAACCTTCACCATAAACACTCTCGCACCAGAGTTTGCCGCCCATAAGAAGCGCAAACTGCATTGATATATCAAGTCCAAGGCCTGTTCCCTGAATGCTGCTGTTTCTGCTTTCATCAAATCTTTCAAAGGCATTGAACAGATTCCCTATATTTTCCTGTTTAATGCCTATGCCGGTATCTTTTACCTGAAACTGCAGGCGACATTTATCACCATTAGTCTCCAGAACTTTAATCTTAAGGGAAAAGCCACCCTTTTCAGTATATTTTACCGCATTTGTAAGCAGATTTAAAATCACCTGCTTGATCTTACCGGAATCTCCATACAGCTTGGAAGGAATATCCTCATCAACCTCAATGTCAAAAGAAAGCCCCTTCTGGTTACTTCTTCCTCTTATAAGCGAAACAGTGCTGTGAAGTTTGTCAAAAGGCTCGTACTCCTGCTGAACCAGATGCATCTTACCGGATTCAATCTTGGATATATCAAGAATATCATTGATAAGCTCAAGAAGATTCTCGGATGCTCCCATGATATCAAAGGAATGATTCATGATCGAAAGGAAATACCCCTTAGGTACACCTGCAGGGTCTTCCCGAAGCAGGAGCTCTGTAGAGCCCATAATTGTATTGATAGGTGTTCTGATCTCATGGGATATGTTGGCAAGAAACCTTGACTTGGCATTACTTGCCTGTTCAGCAGCCAGTCTTGCCTTCTGGATCAGGCTCATATTTCTGATCTCAAAAAGATACAGAAGCACTATCACACCTACGATTGTTATGTTGGTAAGTGACAATCCGTAAAGAAACATCTGCAGGATCGTGGCCATATAAGGGAGTATGGAAAACAGAAACAGCGGAATAATAACTCTCTTCTCAAGCACTTTTCGGCAATCAAAAATAACTGTTATCAGAAGAAGTGTCATGGTAAGAGGGAAAAAGTAGTTGAGCAATATTCCGGGAGCCCTGTGATACTTGTTAAATTCATCAAAATAGTAATACAGCCCCGTAAACTGGGATATTACCAGCATGATGATCCCGCTCAGGAACAGCACTTCACAAACAATAAGTCTCTTGGGAAGCCTGTCCAGTTTGCCCTCGTTCCTGCACAGGTCCATCAGATACAGATTAAATGCATGGGTGATAAAAAGAGACAGCAAATAAACAAGGAAATTGGATATCCTTACAACATAGTATCCTGTTACAGACATATCTCCCCTGTAAATATATGCGAAATAATCCGCCAAGAGCAGAAACATAGCCTCCGTTTCCATAGATACGAGAGCCTGTTTCCTTCTTGGAGAAAGAGTTCCGGTGAAAAGAGATAACACTATGAGTACGCCGCAGCTGCCGCTTAAATACAGCAGGACGCTAAGTTGTATCTGTTTAAGTGCTTCAATCATTTCTTTTTGGATTTACCCTTCTTGTCCTTCTTATTCTTCTTAACTACGCTATATCCGAATTTGCCAATCTTCTCGCCAAGTGTGAAATACTCACCGTGAGAATAAGTGATAGGATTCGATTTGGTAAGATCGAATTTTCCCTTGGAATCCATGTAGGCATCGTCCACCGTTACGCAGACAACTTCTCCGATGAACATGTCATGACTTCCAAGTTCTACAATGCTGTGAACCTTACATTCAATATTGACGGGGCATTCCGCGATTCCGGGAGCTGAGATCTTCTGTGAAGGAAGCGGTGTAAGCTTCATCTCCTTGAATTTGTCATAATCCCTACCGGACCTTACTCCGCACCAGTCGGTAGCCTTGGCCAGTTTCTTGGTTGTGAGGTTGACGACAAATTCTCCCGTTTCTTTGATTATGTCATAGGAATATCTCTCTTTTCTTACAGAAATTGACAGCATCGCAGGACTGCTGCATACATTCCCGGCCCAGGCAACCGTAATAATATTGGGCTTCTCCCCTTCTCTTTGGCAACTAACCATTACAGCTGGGATGGGATAAAGCATATTGCCCGGCCGCCAAACTTCTTTTGCCATATAACTTATATTTCCTTTCAGATTCCGCTTATAAAAAACGGATGAGATATAATAATTATATCCCATCCGACTCACAAATCATATTATAAAAATAGGTTCACCTGCCAAAGTCTCAGTCCCCAAGCTCGGATGTACAATGAGGACATCTTGTTGCCTCAATGTTGATCTCGCTCTTACAACGAGGGCAGATCTTGGTGGTTGCAGGTGCCTCAGCCTCTTCCTTGGCAAACTTGTTGCTGACACTGTTCATGAACTTAACAAGAAGGAAAATAACCAGTGCCATAAGAATGAAGTTGATAACTACAGTTATAAAGGTTCCGTAGTTAAGAGTTGCTGCTCCTGCCTCTTTGGCTGCGTCAATTGTAGCATAGGAGCCACCGTCAAGAACCACAAATTTGTTGTTAAAGTCGATTCCGCCTGTAAGAAGACTGATAACAGGCATAATGATGTCATCAACAAGTGATGAGATGATCTTCTGGAATGCGCCGCCGATGATAACGCCGACTGCCATGTCCATTACATTTCCGCGCATGATAAACTCACGGAATTCCCCGGCAAAGCTCTTGCCCTTACCTGCTGCTTTTTTCATTTTCTCCGTCATACATTTTCTCCCATTCTGAATAGTATTTATTATTCAAAAAACTCCAACAATACACTTGAAATTATACCACAAATTCTGTAAAATGATACATGTCGCCGGTTAAAAAAACACGGTTTTTACGCAGATGTAGTTCATCGGTAGAATGCAAGCTTCCCAAGCTTGAAAGGCGGGTTCGACTCCCGTCATCTGCTTCTTTTTACAGCAATAGGACCGAAGGTTATATCCCTTCGGTCCTATTACTTTTTCTACGATTATTTTTTTATTCAAAATGATGTAAATCAGGTATTATCAGCTGTTCTCATTTACATAGATGCTTACTCTGCTCTGGATGATGTCAGCCACTTCCTGAGCCGTCTTCTGTCCGCTGTAGAAGGCAGAAGCTTCTTCCTGAATGATGGCGTTAACACTATCATTTACGCTGTACACAAGAGTAATTGATGCTATAAAATCTTTTACTTCCTGAACTTCCTCAGCTGTAAGAGGATCTATGACGATCTCCAGATCATCTACATAGTAGGTATCATCATATTCTACCTTCTCGTCACCTTCCATATAGAACACTTTGTGCATTGAAGCTTCGCCCATCTTGTCAAAGGAGGACTGTCTTATAGGGAAATTGTATTCTCCAAGCTTATCCTGGTATTCCTCAGTAAGGAAGGTCTTAACAAAATCCCATGCTCCGTCTTTAGAGCTACTCTTGGAACTTATGGCAATCCTGCACTCGGGGTAGATTACAGAGCAGTTTGCTCCCATATCATTCGGGAAGCCAATAAATGAAATGTCCTCTCCGAAAAGACCCTGCTTGTACCTCTTGTATCCTCTGAAATCAGATAGATATGTCATATTAAAAAGGGACTGTCCATCTCTGAAAAAGGTCTCCTTGTAGGTCTCCCAGGCATCGTCCTTGTATTCCTCAGGGAACTTTGATGTAAACTCAAGGAAATTGATAAAGGACTCACTGTTAAAGCTGCAGCTCTTACTTTCCCAATCGATGTATTTATCACCGGATAATGCAAGTCCGGTGCTTAAAAGCTCATTTCTGTCAGTTATGCCAAAGGCAAACTCATAACTTGCACCTGTAGCCTTGATCAATTTGTTACAGTCATCAAAAGTAAGAACATTTTTGCCTTCAAGATATTTGGTCTTGGTTGTAACGCTGGCTACATAGAAAGCAGGTACGATCTGATACAGTTTACCATTTGTCTTAAGCGCATCAATTACGCTGGGAAGGAAATCCCCCTGGGACATATCGGGTTCTTTTTCCATATATCCCGTAAGATCTTCAAACAGGCCTTTGTTAATATAACTGTCCACCGGCGATGAAGATCTGAATACCATAATATCAGGTACATTTCCGGAGGCTATATCAAGGTTAAACTGATTCATCCCCGCTTCAGAGTCTTCATCAGTGTTCAGAGATGAATAATCTACAAGCTTGATCTTGTACTCATCGTTGTTCTTATTGAAATTGATAGCATTCATTCTGATGTCATAATCAACATAATAGCCGCCCAGTGTGATGATCTTCTTATCCTTGACCTGGTCAGCCGGAACCTTGGTGAGTCTGTTCAGGTGATAGTAATAATCCTCATCCTGAATAAGAGTAATAAACTCTGTATCGCTCATTGCTACCAGCTCGGTTAACGCATATCCCACCTGAAGGTCTGAGTCAATATAATCCAGAAGCTTGACCATGTTGTTGTTAGCAATATCATATCCGTAAACAGCACTTTCATCGGATACATACAGAGGATACCCATTTCCCTGAAGAATATAATAATCTGAATTATGTGATGCCACCGGTATCTCTATAGCATCGCCGACCTTTCCGTTCTCCAGATCAAATTCATGCAGTTCCAGCCCCTTATCACCGTAGTTGGTAACATAGATCTTGCCGTCTGAGCCAAGATGCGGTGTGTAATAGGACATGTAAACATCTTCTTTGGCCTCAGTCTTAAGTACCGACTTGAAGCCTTCATCCTTGCTGTAGGACAGGACGCCGCCATCATAAAAGATGTACAGTCCCTTACCCTCAAGATACACCATTCCTCCGCAGGAAAAATATCCGTCGGTAGAATACTCTGCAAGAGAAACCTTGTCTACAAGATTTCCGTTTGCATCATACTCAACCAGATACTGATATTCGTCTGAGGAACTATCTTCCATATTATCTGAATCGTCAGAAATGATATCCGAATCTCCGTCTTCATTCTGAACCGAATTCTCCTCAGCTGCTCCTGATGATTCCTCATTTACAGCGTTATCATCTGCTGACTCCTCTGTAGTTTCATCACCTTCAGCAGTTTCATTACCTTCAGCTTCTTCGCCATCCTCGTAGGTCTGGACATCTCCCTCATCATAGGAATACTGATAGTATATGCAGTAAACATTACCCTCAGAATCATATGCAAATTCGTTATGGCCCTCATTTTCAGTCTCAGGAACAGTGAAATCCTTCACATCACTTCCGTCGGGATTAAAGCTTATAAAACGAAGGATATTAGTATCGCCTGAAACGGCATGTATTCTGCCGTTATATAGACCTAAACTTCTGAAATTATCGGTCTTAATGCCAATATCCAATTCCTCGGCCCTGAACACATAATCCTTGGAAGACTTGGAAGCTTCCTCGATCACGTTGCTTTCATTACCTTTATTCTTTTTGCCGCAGCCTGATAAAGAAGCTGCCATAAGTGAAATTGCCAGTATAGCGCACAAAGGCTTCTTATTAAAGGTCCTTTTCTTTCTCATAATGTCTCCTCCTCGATTCAAACTCATATTTCTTATCAGCCAGATATTCAATAATATCCCTTGCCCCCCATGTCTTATGCCTGTACAGATGAACGATCCAGATCACCAAACTGATTACAAGTATCATCACGCACAGTATTCTGAAAAACAGCAGTACACCAAGAACATCCTCCCAGCCTCTTGCCGTGTTTTCCCAATAAGGATAAAAGATGGGTTTCCCCCACATGCTTCTTGTTCCAAACTCCTTTATTACCTTAAGGATTGATAAGAATGAGAATCTGTCTGTGTTATCAATTGCATAGATATATTTATCATCTACACCGGTACTCTCCTTGACACTCTTAAGGGCTATTCCGTCAACGGGATTGGGCATTATTACCTCATAGCAATTAATGCCTCCTGTAAGAGCTGTATCCCCATCCTCAGATGCTTCTTTGGACTGAGTTCTTCCGCTTAGTATCTCGCCGTATCTGCTAAGGGAATCATAGGACAGATACACGTAGCTCTCATCAAGACCTGCCGCTTTTCTCATCCTTCCGGTGTCCTTCTTGACAACACCTCTGATATAATGTGGAATTCCACCAATGCTAACCATCTGATCAATGACATCGCTGGATCCAAAAAGCTGCCAGGCAAGCTCCTCGTCAATAATGATTCCGTCCTTCATCAGACTGTCTTTGTCAAAAAAGGATCCGGCAACCAGTGTAAGGGGATGGATTATAAAAAAGTCACCTCCCACACCGATGGCATTAACATTTTCAGCCGTTCTGTTCTCAAAGCTGATTGTTACAAGGCCCTGAGCGCTATAGCAACTTGCGTAGAGATCTGACAGTTTGGGACCCTTTTCTTCTCCCTTAGGTTCCTCCCCCATGTCCTCGATTCTGATGGTCTCAATTACCTGCTGATTGTTTTCATTAGCCGGTAATTCATCAAGGTCATAATAGGTTTCAACGGTAATACCCGCTTCTGTCATTTTCTTTTCCAGATTGTACTCAAGCCTTTTGATACCGTCTTCTTCCACCATCTGATCCTCAGTGAAATAAAGACTTATCTGAGCCATTCTGTGATTCTCGGACCATCTCTCGGCGCCGTTCATTTCAGGCATCAGCGCTACTATATGCTCTGAAACCGCACCAAGAATCAGATTTATAACAAAGAGTGCCGCAAGAACAATCAGTATGATGTTGCGTTTCCTGTTGGAAAAGAATGCAGCAATATTCTGTTTGTCTATATTTATCTCAAAGTTAAATAGCTTCATTATCCGTTAGCAAGCCTCACCTGATCACCCGATTTAATAGGCTGTGTTGAAGTTGTTATAACATACTCATCTCCGTCAAGTGCTCCGCTTATGGCGCTGTTCTTGTCATCGGAAGCCACAACCTGCACTTCAACTTTGCTGGCAATATATCTGTTTCCAAGAGGGGTTGACTTACTTACAACAGCCAGTATGAATTTGCCGTTGCTGTCAGTCTTAATGGCGCTGTTGGGTACGATCATGTCGTAGTCTACAGCCCTCTCTCCTATAGTAAGTGAAATGCTCTGTCCGGGAGTTACATCCTTGCTTTCGATTTTGAATGTAAGAAGCTTTCTGTTTGAAGGATCGGACTTATCATTTCTTATTCCTGTGAGAGTTGCCTTAAAATCAGAGCCAAACTGCCATGCATTCTGAGGCTGAGCGGCATCGCCTATCTTAAGCTTCTGAGCCTGGGCATTGGTAACGGAAAAGCTGGTGGTCATATCCTTGCCATCCACCTGAATAACAGCAATTGTCTCGTCCGCAGAGGTTGATTCTCCTGACACCTTGGATACTTCGGACACGATACCTGCAACGGGAGACTTAACAGAAGCACCAACGGATTCTTCCTCCAGCTTGGCGATCTTCTCCTTCTGTTCCTTGATCTTGTCACGGCTCTGGCACAGGCCTATCTCGGTATTTATACTCTTTAACAGCTCTGTCTTTTCTCTTTCTGCGACAACCAGATCCTGTGCTGTCTTGTTCTTTTTCTGAGTTGCGGTGGCAAGCTTCTGGGAATAGCTAAGTCCCTGCTGGGTTCCGTAGTTGGTAAGCTGAGCAGTATCCTTGTTGTTCTCGGAAATGAATCTCTCAAGCTCCTCAACTTTCTCCGTATCTCCGTTTTGCTGTGCGATCAGAAGATCATGCTCTGCCTGCGCAGTTGTATATGCAGGTGTAGCAGCATTGTAGGAGGTTCCTGCCGCATCATATGCTGCAAGCTGAGTGAGATAATCTATCTCAGCCTGGGCAGCTTCATCCGCAGCCTTGGCGGCATCATACTTATCGTCAGCAGCCTTAAGTTCTGCCTGATAGGTATCATAAGTAGTATTGCGGCCACTTCTTACATTGCTGATAACTTTGTCCGGAACATCTCCCGAGAAAAGAGTCTGCTCGTAAGAAAGTTCCAGGGTCTGAAGATTCTCTTTTGCTTCCTTGAGCTCCTGTGATTCCTTATCCTCAAGGTAGTAGATGATATCTCCGATCTCGACGTGATCACCTTCTTTTGCAGCAACGCCTGAGATCTTCCTGGTCTCCTTAACTGTGATATTATAAGGATCCTCAGCAGATACCGTTCCTGAACCTCTTACCTGTGGGCTTATGGAACCACTCTCTATCATCTGGGTTGCCACCTGCGGAAGTGAGAAATTCATTATGGTGTTGGAGAAAAAGGTAAGAACCAGCATCACTGACAAAAAGGCAATAGCTACGTTTTTGATCGTATCCTTTCTGTTAGAAGGCCCTTTCTGCGGTTTCTTCTCCTCCAGTTGTTCCTTGGTGAACTCTCCGCTGAGTTCATTCTTTTCATCAAAAAAATCTGACATGTTATTTCTCCCTCTTATCCCTTTATTCCTCCCTGGTATGAGATACCCTCAACCAGATAGTCCTCGCCGTACAAAAAGATCAGCATCGGCGGAACCAGATATATTACTGCAACTGCAAAAGCAAGACTGATTTCCCCAGTATTAATCTTGGACAAAAATACCGATAACGGATGCAGATCCGAATCCGGCAATAATATAAGCGGCTGTTCAACCATATTCCAATAATCAAAGAAAACAAGGATTGATATGGCAGCTATACCGCCCTTACAAAGCGGCATGTTTACTCTGGAAAAGATGTACCATTCATCCGCCCCATCAATCTGCGCCGCCTCAATAACTTCAGTCGGTATCCTCTTCATAAACTTGGTAAGAAGATACACGGCAAAGGGTGAAAATATACCCGGAAGCCATATGGACCACCTGGTCCCATATATCCCAATCGCCTTAGAAACCAGGAAATTGGGAACCAAAGTAACCTGATAAGGCATCAGCATCATGATTATGTAAGAGAAAAAGATCACTCTTTTAAACTTACCGTCATATCTTGCAAATCCATAGGATGCCAGCGTGGCAACAGCCAGCTGAAGCACCACTATAGGAACGGTATATATGATCGAATTCCAGAACTTGAACAAGTACTCCGGACTCTTGAATAGTACCGTATAGTACTGATAAAAGCTGACAATATCCGGAATAAACTTAAGATTAACAGTCTTTGATATAAAAACCTTGCCGCCCTGCTTGGTTGTGGCAAAAACGCTTCCGTAATTGGCACTTATCTCAGATGCCGACATAAAGGAATTGGTTATTGTCAAAAATATCGGCATGATAAACAGTATTGCGAAAAACAGTGCCGCGGCCGTGACCAAAAAGGTCTTAAGGTTGTCTATTCTCTTTTTCTTCCTGCGTATTCTCGCAGTGTATTTATTCATAACTCTCATAAGCTTAAGCCATAAGGCTATTACCCTTCCACATCCTTGCCATATCTGTTCTCCACCCTGAACATGACAAAAACCAGGGCTGTAACTACAATAAACATAATTATTGCAGCCGATGAGAGCTTTTGATAATCAAGAGAAGTAAATGTATTGTTCATAAAGTGCTGCAGCATATACAGCGGATTATAGGGATAATCTCCCGTCATCAGATATATCTCTCTGAAAACCTTGAAGGAATTGATCAGAGACATTATCGCCACAAACAATATCGTTGACGAGAGATATCTTAACTTGATCATCCAGAATATCTGAAATTTGTTAGCATTCTCAAGGGCTGCAACTTCCAGAAGATCCTTGGGAATACTTGCCAGGGCTGACATAAAGAGTATCATGTTATACCCCAGGTTCTTCCACAGAAACAGTGCAACGATAACAATCTGTGCCTGATCCGATTTGAGCCAGTCGACTCTTCCGTTTCCAAATATCGCAAGTGCGTTATTCACAAGACCGTTCTGGTGGAACATAACCTGCCATATCAGCACAATGGATGCAGTCGGTACCATCAAAGGACTTAAGAAAAACGATCTGAAATAGCTCTTAAAAGGTATCCTTGATTCCATAACCGCCGCAAGAAACAATGAAAGCAGCACCGCCAGCGGAACAGCTACAAAGGAAAACTTAAGTGTATTAAGTCCTGCCAGTCTGAAAGCGGCATTATTCCAAACATTTACATAATTCTGAAAACCTACAAAGTTGTTCTGTATCGGGTTGTCTATAAGCGAATAATAGATAACCACAAAAAACGGCGCCACAAAGAAAACCAGAACGCCCAAAAGCGAAGGGAGTAGAAAGAGCCATGATACCAGGCTCTTTCTCTTATGAAATTGTACTTTTTGGAAGAAACAAAACTTTTTCAATTACTTATTAGTGTCCGCGATCACGAAATCCGGAACCTGCCCCTTCTTGAATGTATAAGAAATATAGCTGTCATTATTGCCTTTGTCTGTCAGATAAGCGGATATGTAATACTTATCTGAAGTAAGCTCATCATAGTCATACCAAGTACCATAATACTCTGTCATAACCGATGCTTCAAGGATTCTCTTAATATCCTTACTGTCTTCATAGGTCACTGTATAGGATTCCGTATCAGGAACAGCATCCCCTGTTTGGAAACTCTCAACATCATATCCGGGATAATAGTCGGTAACTTCTATCCTCTTTATCATATCAGGAGTAATATTATTCTCATGATACAGCCCGTATTTCTTAAGTAGTTCAATGGTATTGGTGTAGGTATCGTAAATATTTATATCAAGGCTGCCATAGCTGTCTGTATTGATCTGATAGCTGATCTGACCTATAGGAAGCTTATCTCTGGTCTTAGCGAAACCATAATTAGCTGAGATATCTTTCCTCAAAGCATCGCTCAGTTCATCATAGCTTTCGATCTTTTCGGTATATTCCTCAATGTTTACCCTGTAGGTAAGTTCGCGCCTTGTGTTTAGTTTATCCTCCTGCCTGAAGGCTTCATCATTAAACACCGCAAAATACCCCTCAAGATACTCTTTTCCTGAGAACACGCTGTCCATCAGAGCCGGATCAACATCCCTTGGTATAAGGATATTTCTGTATACTTCTCTTCCATCCTTAAACCTGTAAAGTACGGTAAAATCATAGCCGGTAATATATGTATCCTCATTGTTCTTCTGGATATTTCCCGCTTCATTCTGGGCCTTCATGCCAAGCTTGGCCAGCTTAAGAACATCATCTATATTCGTAAGATACATATTTCCTTCGGAATAATCCTCATAATAATCCCGATTGCCGATAAAGAGCTGCATTTCCGGATTATAATCCTCAAGAAGTGCGCAGCTTTCAAGCCTTGAAGCAGCCGGAAGATAGCTGTCATATCCAAGAAGATCTCCCCTGAATATTACAAATACAAGTGCTACCAATGACAGTGCTATAACTGTCTGTCCTTTTCCCTTGGCAAAGGCCTTGATATCTCCCTGGAGAATTATCTCGGCAAAAATGCAGCTTGCCAGAGTCGCAAGAAGCATCAGTACAAACATCATCACATAGATTCTTGTATTCCAGACCATTGTGTAGATCTCTTTTACAATGATTCCGGTGCCAAGGCCAACAACAACACAAGCTACTATCTTAACCACCCATCTAAAGGGTCTGTAAACTATGGTCTTACCTGCCCATTCAGACTTTCTTCCTCTGCTGGCAACTCCAACAAGAATGAGGCTTATAAGCGCCACCAGGAATGTATCAAAATCTCGTCTGTGAGATACGTCAAAGAATCTAAAAATCGATTCACAGTTAAGAAGATAGTCGTCCATTTTCACGAGATCTGCAAAACCGCCTAAAACAGCAGCCCTGTCATAGAAAGGAGACGCAATGACCTTAATGCTCTCTCTGTAGCTTACTGTATCAAAGAAGATTCTCTTAAGTCCCAGTATCTCGCCACCAATGACTGTAGTAATGAAGAAAAAGAACATGGTCAAAAGCACAGCCATAGGCATTGTTCCGCTGAGCATCATGGCAAGAACAGTAACGCTATATACTGCGATAAAGAAGACAAGATTTCTGACAAGCTCAATAGAAACCATTAAAAGCAAAGGTCCGTTAACTGCTCCATAGGCAGCAGCCACTATAAGGCCAAGAATTTTGGTAAAAATATCCATTATCAAATATGTTGATATGGATATCAGAAGGTTTCTTGTTACCCTCTTTCTTCTGGTGGTGGGCTGACTCAGATAAAAATCGAGCTGGCTCTGATTAAACAGATAGGAAAAGCCCTGGAAAGCAAACATAACTGCGATAATAGCCGTAAGGATCCAGCCCACATTTTCCATACCCATAATACTTGATACAGCCCTTAATTTTTCATGGTACAAAAGCTCTGCACTCTGCTTGTAGACCCTGGCATAATTAACCGATCTTGAAAGGAAAATGATCAGCATCAGAATGTTGTAAGCAGCCATAAGGGGCAAAGCTATAAACGATGTCCAAAGTGTTCTGGATACGTATTTTCTGTGGTTTTTAAGCTTCTCAGTCAAGGACAAATTTTTTGATGTCATATCCCACTACCTCCGTCTCACTTATAAATATCTCTTCAAGTGAAAGTGCAAGAACCTCGAAGAACACAGGATTACCTCTCTTGAAGGCTGTCTCTATCTCTTCTCTCTCACCTCTCATTGTTATTGTATGAAGTCTTCCGCGCTTCTCATGAATAAGGACCTTAAGGCCTTCCAGAGCCTTCTTCTCATCCTCTTCATCTCTGAAGACGCACTGAACCTTCTGCATCTGAAGCTTCATATCAGCAATATCCTCGGAAAGGATGACTCCGCCCTGGTGAAGAAGTCCCACGTGATCACAGATATCTTCAAGCTCTCTCAGGTTATGTGAAGCGATAACCGGGGTAAGTCCCCTGTCTGCCATATCTGCTGCGAAAAGGCTCTTAACGCCCTGTCTTACCACAGGATCCAGGCCGTCAAAGGTCTCGTCACAGAATAAATACTTGGTTTCTGCGCACAGGCCAAGAAGAATCGATACCTGCTTTTTCATACCCTTGGAAAAAGTATTGATCCTGCGGCCCTTCTCAAGGCCAAAGCCGTCACAGAACTTAAAGAATCTCTGCTTGTCAAAGTTCTCATAGATTCCTTCGTAATAATCAGCCATTTCTTCAGGCGTGGAATTAGGAAGAAAATACTGGTCGTCGGAAATATAGAAGATATCTTTCTTAACCTCAGGGTTGTCATAAACAGGTCTGTTATCCACCAGAACTATTCCTTCATCCGGCTTGATAACTCCCGCAAGGATCCTGAGTATGGTACTCTTACCGGCGCCATTGGTGCCAAGAAGTCCAAATACTTCCCCATCGGACACATTAAGCGAAACACGATTGACAGCTTTTATGTTGTCGAATGATTTTTCAAGGTCAATTAATTCAATCATGCGTTGCCTCCCATTTTGTAGTAGTTTGCAAGCCGAAGCTTAATCTCTGCAAAAAGCTCCTCCAGAGGTATGCCAATATCATCAGCCTCCTTAAACAGCTCAAGAACGGCGGAAATAAGTTCCTCCTTCTTGCTGTCCTTAAGCGCATCATTACCTTTTACGAAGTTGCCCCTTCCCTTAACAGTGTAAATAAAGCCCTGGCGCTCAAGTTCCGCATAGGCTTTTTGAACCGTGTTGGGATTGGTGGACAGTTCGATGGCAAGGCTTCTGACGGAAGGCATCTGATCATCCGGCTGCAAAATCCCCTTGTACATCTGCAGTTTGAAATTTTCAACAATTTGTTCGTAGATAGGTCTGCTATCCTGATAGTCTATTAGTTTCATATTTTCCCACCCATACATAAAGTGTACTATCACAACTAATACAGTTATATCACCCCGCATATCATAATGCAATACTATGTCACGAATTTTTTTGCTTTTACATAAAAATAGGACTTTGCTCTCCTACGAGATCAAAGTCCTATACATTCATATTGGAATAATACAAATAAAATCAGTTCTTGAAGCTGTGAACAGGTGCGGGAATTCTTCCCGTTCTGTTAACGAAGTTATCGCAGGAGAACTGGTTAACAGGCATTATAGGTGCATATCCGAGAAGGCCACCAAATTCAACTGTCTCACCTACACCCTTACCGACAACAGGGATAAGACGAACCGCTGTAGTCTTCTGGTTGATCATACCGATTGCCATCTCATCAGCGATAATACCAGCAATTGTGGTATCCTTGGTATCTCCCGGAATAGCGATCATATCAAGACCAACTGAGCATACGCAGGTCATGGCCTCAAGCTTCTCTATTGTAAGAGCACCTGCCTCTACTGCATTGATCATACCCTGATCCTCACTGACGGGGATAAATGCTCCGGAAAGTCCGCCTACATAGGAAGAAGCCATTTCGCCGCCCTTCTTGACCTGGTCATTCAAAAGTGCAAGAGCAGCTGTTGTTCCGGGAGCACCTGCGTGCTCTACGCCAATCTCATGAAGAATATCAGCAACACTGTCTCCGATCGCAGGTGTAGGTGCAAGGGACAGATCGATAATCCCAAAAGGAACTCCCAGTCTCTTGGAAGCTTCCTGTGCAACAAGCTGTCCAACTCTTGTTACCTTGAAGGCGGTCTTCTTGATAGTCTCGCAGAGAACCTCAAAGTTCTCGCCTCTGACCTTCTCAAGGGCTGTCTTAACCACTCCGGGACCTGAAACACCAACATTGATGATCTTATCAGCCTCAGTTACTCCGTGGAATGCTCCTGCCATGAACGGATTGTCATCAGGTGCATTGCAGAATATTACCAGCTTGGCACAGCCCAGAGAATCATTCTCCTTGGTTGCTTCAGCAGTCTTTTTGGCAATGGTTCCCATAAGTCTTACGGCGTCCATATTGATACCGGTCTTGGTGGAACCTACATTTATTGAAGAACATACCACATCGGTTGTTGAAAGAGCCAAAGGAATAGACTCAATAAGGTGCCTGTCAGCCTCTGTCATACCCTTGCTAACAAGAGCTGAATAACCACCGATGAAGTTAACTCCCACTTCCTTGGCTACTTTATCAAGCGTCTTTGCAATACTTGCAAAATCCTCAGGGCTCTTGCAGGCTGCGCCTCCGATAAGAGCTATGGGTGTAACTGATATTCTTTTGTTAACTATTGGAATACCGAATTCTCTGGAAATCTGATCTCCGGTTTTTACTAGATCTTTAGCTGCGTTGTAGATTTTATCGTAGATGTTTTTGTTAAGCTGATCAAGGTCAGAACTTATACAGTCCAAAAGGCTGATACCAAGGGTGATGGTTCTGACATCAAGATTCTCTTTTTCTATCATTTCATTGGTCTCAACGACCTCAGATACATTTATCATGGCTCTCTCCTCAAAACTGTCATTTTATGTGCCGCTATCATTCAGATTCTGTGCATTGAATCAAAAATCTCTTCTCTCTGACACTTAATGACTACGCCGATTTCCTGTCCAAGAGCATCAAGATCATCCGCTACCGCGTTGAACTCCTTGGCCGAGCCTGACATATCAACAATCATCATCATATTAAAGTATCCACTTACGATAGTCTGGGAAATATCAAGAATATTGATCCCGGAATCTGCTAAATATGTGCATACCTTAGCGATAATGCCGACTGTGTCTTTTCCTACTACAGTAATTATTGTCTTATTCATAATTCCCTCCAGAAAAAAACCTATTTCAATCAAAGTTAGCAAGATATCCGGGAAAAGTCAAATAGTTTCACCTTCTTTTCATAAAAAGCTTTTTCAACATGATCTTTTTGTTCATTAAGCACTTGAAATCGGACGAATGACATTAAAAGTCCAAAATCGGTGATAATTCCGACCTACTGGCTACAATAAGAGGGAAATCATTTCCTCTGTAGGGAGTGTCGCCCATTTCTATTTCCACGCGGACAGTTTCATAGGCAAGCTCAGGTAGATTGTTTTCCTGTGACAAGTGGCCAAGGAAAATCCCCTTCATCTTATCATTGAGAAGTCTGCAGAGAAGCTCACCGCTCTTCTCATTGGAAAGATGTCCCTTATCGCCGAGAATACGTCTCTTAAGCTGATATGGGTAAGGTCCTGTCTGAAGCATGCGAACGTCGTGGTTAGCCTCCAAAAGAAGCGCATCGCAGTCTGTAAGACAATCCACGGTATATTCTGTATAGCAGCCAAGGTCGGTGGCAACTCCGACTTTTTTACCCTGACAATATACGCGGTAGCCGCAGGGGTCCAGAGCGTCGTGAGAAATTGTCATGGGATCTATGATCATATCTCCTACGCTGACTTGCTTGTCGGCCACAACCGGAATAAAGCGGGATTGTATCATCTCGCTCTTTTTGTCGCTGTTTCTGATGCCCTGTATGGTTCCTGCAGTGGCATAGATCGGAATATCATATTTTTTCAAAATGGTATGAAGTGCCGATATGTGATCCACATGCTCATGGGTCACAAAAATGGCGCTGATATCGGAAAGTCCAAGATCCAGGCCCTTAAGACCTTCCTCGATTCTTTTCTTGCTGACTCCCGCGTCAATTAAGATGTGGGTGTTGTCTGATCCCACATAGGTGCAGTTCCCGCTGCTACCGCTGGCAATACTTGTAAAACGCATAAAGCAAAACTCTCCCAAAAAACTTATTCATAAAAAGACTTATTTGCACCGGAAAACAAGCACAAATAAGTCTTAAATTCCAATTACCTTTTAATTATTTCCAATAAACTTCTATCTTGTCGCCTTCATGTATGGGCTCCATATAATCCGGTGTTCCGCCGTTAAGGCTGGTTACAATGCTCCTGCCGTTTGGCTTGGACAGATCAAAATCAATGGCGTCGAAGATATCAACGAAAATGTAATCTGCTTTGCCATGAAGGGTTATCGGATCATTGTTGACCATCAGGTGAAGATCATGGGCCAAAATATTCCTGACGGGCTCCTGCTCTGCTTTCTCGTAAACATTCTCCTCAGGCTCTTCCTTAAAAGTCATCTGGCCTTCTTCATCGGTGGTAAGCTTGAGGCTCTCGTCAAGGTCTTCAAAGGATTCCTCATTCTCCTGACTGATTGCCACTTCATCAGCGCTGGGGAAGTCCTCGTAGTAATCCATAATGGCTTCCTCGGGATCCTTGAACTCTACCTTGAAGTTCTCATATACAGGTGTCCCTGCATCGCCGCGCTCATTGTTTACTATTATAACAGTATCTTCCGTAAGCTCAATATCCATTAGCTCGGCAATCTGAGCAGCGGTATTATAATCAAGTACTTTGACGTCATCTCCGGGTTTGATATTGTAAAAACCGGTCTGAGTTTCGCCGTTAACTGTGGCATATCTTGAAGCTTCTACGTTTTTGCCGTTAACATTGACGTTAAACTTGGTCTTAAACTCAGGGATACTCTCTATGGTAGCCTTACCGGGTGCTCCTGCGGTAGATGGCGTTACATTTATTATGTCGTTGGCATGAATCGTGGAGTGAATATCCGCAGGCTGACCGTTGAGGGAAATAACAGCTGCCTCACCTGGTTCTCCCCTGGTTGTTCTCTCTTTGCCGTTAACGGTGAATTTGAGTTCTTCTCCTCTCTTCGGGAAAAGATCTTCGTTGGGGAATGCCACCTGCATGGCAGCATCCACAATCTGGAGCTTTCCGTTGTCATAGAGCTTGGTCTGTGTTCCGTTAAAGGATACGAAGATAAAGTTGTTGGCCTCTTCGTAGTAGCTGATACAGATACCAAGCGGTGTAACAAGAAGAGAATCTTTCTCAATCTCGTCATTTGTGAGGAAAACAATATTCTTCATTACTTCCTCACCTCTAAGAGCAACACGCTCTTCAGGAATATCCATATCCTTGGCTATAGCCTTGGTATAACCGGGAACACAACCGCCTCCGCCGACAACAAAGACAGCGCTGACAGGCTTATCGCCGTTAAGCTTCTTAATCTCCTCTGTGGCGCGTTTGGCCATCTCGTCCACCTTAGGCTTGATGACCTTGGCTATTTCCTTTGCGGAAATAGTTTTGTTAAGTCCCATAATGTCAACATATTCAACCTTGTCATTATGGCTTGCGGCTATCTTGATCTCATCCGCTGTATTAAAATCAACCAGACAATGCTGGGCGATTATCTCTGTTATATCGTCGCCTGCAATTGGAAGCATTCCGTAGGCTGTAATAGAACCATCATCTGTGACACAGATATCGGATGTTCCTGCGCCCACATCCACAAGAGCAAGATTCAGCATTCTGAATCTGTCGGGAATGGCAACCATCATTGCCGCAATAGGCTCGAGTGTAAGATTGGCAACGTTAAGGCCTGCTCTCTCACAGGTCTTGTACAGACCGTCTACGCAGTCATCGGGAAGGAAGGTTGCAATCAGTTCAACGCTTACCTTACCGGCCTTATGGCCTTCCAGGTTGGCTATCTGATATCCATCCAGATAATAATGCATTACAGAATAACCAACCAGATAGAACTTCAGCTCAGAAGTATTCTTCTCAAGGAACTCGGCATAGGCCTTCTCAACCGCCGAGGAATCCAGGTTGTAGATATCTTCATCGGTTATGGTATGTCCATCAGGGAATTCATAGTCATAGTTAATTCTGACCGTGCGAAGGACACGTCCGGCTGCAGCGATACATACATCGGTAAGATGTACATCCGTCTGCTGTTCAAGGCGTTCCTTAACGATCCTGACCGTCATGGCAACCTTACCGATATCATGAATCTGACCGTCCAACATAGCTCTTGTCTGATGCTTCTCTACGGTCTGAGCAATGACATTGAACCGGTTGTCACTCATAAATCCCACAGTCCCGACAACACTTCTTGTTCCGATATCCAGTCCGAATACAATTTTCTGATCTGCCTGTTCCAAACTAGCCATCATTCTCTCCAATCCCCGATTTTGTCATCTATCTGTTTAGCCGAGTAAGAAAGATCGCCGCTGTTGTCTATTACAAATTCGCAGTGTTTTCTGAAGGTTTCATCGTCCAGTTGCTTGCTGAAGATATCCGTAATCTTTTCATCGCTGTAGCCCCTGGAACTTTTAAGTCTCTGCCTTCTTACATCTTCGTCGGCATAAACATACCAGAGTTCATCGGCTATTCTGTCGTAGCCGTTTTCGATAAGAAGGGCTGCTTCCACAAAAACAAAGTCATGCTCCTTCGTCTCTTTTTCCCTGTCTATATTATTAATAATAAAGGTATTTACTGCAGGATGCAAAATATTATTTACTGTTTTTAGTTTATTTTTATCATTAAAAATAGCAGAAGCCATTTTTGCCTTATCTATTTCGCCATCAGGTCCCAAAATCTCTTCTCCCAAAAAGGCCACCAGCTCGTCATAAGCGGGATATCCCTTCTTCTTGATGTCATTGGCCACATCGTCGGAATAGATTATCAGGCAGTTATAATGCTTATCTATATAATCCAGGACTGTGCTCTTGCCAGCTCCGATTCCCCCTGTTATCCCGATAATATTGGTTCTGTCCTTAGAAAGCACTTTTTTCATCCCCTATCACTTAGCCTCATACCAGTCAGTGCCG
>JAEEGL014425646.1_pt1 | contig 20550 bp, 14 predicted proteins | sample 9134231 | NCBI WGS metagenome assembly JAEEGL01 (sample SAMN16246548, study PRJNA631951) | gut metagenome | biome: gut microbiome; feature: rumen; material: fiber-attached | host: Bos | place: Iran: Karaj | collected 2018-10
AAGCGGTTCACTCCGGATGACACCGGAGACAACATTTCCGTGAAGAACAGGAACTTCTGTGAGCTTACGGCAGTCTATTGGGCATGGAAGAATCTGGAAGCGGACAACGTGGGCTTATGCCACTACAGGAGATATTTCAAAGGCTCCTTTACCTTCGTTGCAGGTGGCAGATCCTTCGGAATACTCTCTACCGAGGAGACCCTCAGGCTGCTGGAAAGGCATCCGGTCATACTACCAAAAAAGAGAGATTACTACATAGAGACTACCTACAGCCAGTATGCCCACGCACACCATGCGATAGACCTGGATACAGCCAGGCGGATACTGGTCGACAGGCATCCGGGTTATGTTGAAGCCTTTGATTCCCTCATGAAAAAGACGAGCGGTCATAAATTCAACATGTTTGTAATGAGAAAAGACATTTTTGACAGCTACTGCAATTGGCTGTTCGATGTCCTTTTTGAGATGGAAAAGAGGCTCGACATATCAGAGTACTCAGTGAATGACAGCAGGGTGTTCGGTTTCGTTGCCGAGAGGCTGCTGGATGTGTGGATGGAAACCAACAGTATAGATTACTGTGAAGTGCCTGTGATCAACCTGGAGAATCAGCATTGGGTCAAAAAGGCATTCAATTTCCTTAAAAGGAAATTTGCAGGAAGATGAATCGGTGTCGCAGGGCGGGAATGCGCTGCGCTCCATCCTGAGGTGACTATGGAACCATTAGTATCCGTTATCGTTCCGGTATACGGCGTGGAACAGTATCTGGAAAGATGCGTGGACAGCATACTTGCACAGACATACGGGAATCTGGAAGTCATCCTTGTGGATGACGGGTCTCCCGATGCCTGCCCTTTGATCTGCGACCGCTATGCGGAAATGGACGGGAGGGTCGTGGTCATCCATAAGGAAAACGGCGGTCTCTCCGACGCAAGGAACCGCGGACTCGATGAGGCTTCCGGAGAATATGTCACCTTCGTAGATTCCGATGATTATATCGAGGAAAACTGTGTCGAGATGATGCTGTCCGGACGGGTCGGGCATGGAGCGGACATTTCCTGCGGCAAGCACAGAGTAGTCTACCCGAACACCGTTCTGAATGAATACACGGGCCGAAGCTATGTGCTTTCTCCGGAGCAGGCCTTCGAGATGATGCTCTATGGAGATGACATGGATGTTTCGGCATGGGCAAAGCTGTACAGGAGAAAACTGTTCGAGGGTATAAGGTATCCCGTTGGAAGGAATTTCGAGGACACGGCAACGACCTACAGGCTCATCGACCGAGCCGGAGTGATATATCTTGATTCCAGGCCGGTCTACAATTATGTGATACGCCCGTCTTCGATAACCACATCGCGTTTTACTGCCAAGAAGATGGAACTGATCGATGCCACAAAGGACATGACTGAAATGATATCAGAAAAGTACCCTTCCCTTGGCGGAGCGTGCAGGAGAAGAATGATCTACTCATATCTCAGCACTCTTTCGGCTACGATCTACACAGATGATGTGGACAAGCGGACGCTGGGTCAGCTTATGAGCTACATAAGGAGAAATGGCGGACCTGTGCTCAGGGATCCGAAGGCACCCGCAAGGGATAAGATCGGAATAGTCTGTTCCTTTCTGGGCTACGGAGTGTTCAAGAGCACGATGAAGATATACCGACGCATCAGGAACAAAGAATCTTAAGGACGGAGACAGAATACTGGCAACACTTCTTTAAAAGGCTGTCAGTCAGATCAGGGCAATACATATGACGGATTATCCAATAGATTTTGTAATTGCATGGGTGGACGGCGGCGATCCCGAATGGCAGCGGGAAAAGGCAAGGTTCAAACCGAAAATTCATGACGACAACAGGACAGAAAGATACAGGAACTGGCAGCTTCTAAAGTACTGGTTCCGAGCTGTTGAAAAGAATGCTCCATGGGTAAACAGGATACACTTTGTCACATGGGGGCATGTTCCGAGTTGGCTTGATACAGATAATCCCAAGATCAATGTGGTCAGGCATGCGGATTTCATTCCTGACGAATACCTTCCGACTTTCAATTCCAATTCAATTGAGTTGAATTTACACAGGATAAAAGAATTGGCAGAGCACTTTGTCTTGTTTAACGATGATATGTATCTGATCAATCCGGTGGATCGTGATGATTTCTTTAGCAGAGGCCTTCCAAGGGGCATGGCAGTGTTCAATCCCCCAACGACTTCAGATGATGTGATGCAGGCCATCCTGAGCAATGATATACGACTGATAAACAGGCATTTTGACAAGAAGAGTACAGTTAGAGGCAATTCCAGGCGGTTCATGAACATCAGATACGGAAAATACATTGTCCGTACGTTGCTCTGCCTTCCATGGAAGAGATTCGTCGGTTTCTATAACCGGCATCTTGCGAGCCCTTTTCTGAAGAGCAGTTTTGAATGCGTTTGGGAGAAGGAATATGCCGCGTTGGATCGGACCAGCAGAAACAGGTTCAGAAGCACGGAAGACATCAATCAGTACGCCTTCACATATTGGCAGTACTGCACCGGGAACTTTGTTCCCTCAGCAAAGATCGGAGAGGCTTGCGACATATTTGACGACATTAAAAAAAGCTGCGCGCTTATCCGGGACAGAAGACGGAAATGCATTTGCATAAATGATTTCGACCGGGATGAAGGAACTTTTCTGAACGCCAGAGAAAGACTGGCGGAGGAGTTCGAGAAGAGGTTCCCGGACAAGTGCTCGTTTGAAAAATGACTACCAATACCCTGAGGCGGCTACCTATGACTTACAGACCTTTGATATCGATTATGATCACAATCTATAATGCCGAAGACACTCTCTCAAAATGCCTTGACAGCATCCTGATGCAGACATATGACAATCTGGAGATTGTTATCGTGGATGACGGTTCCACTGACGGAAGTGCGCGACTCATCAGGGATTACGTGGAGAAAGACGGCAGGATCAGATTTTTCCAGACAGAGAACAGAGGTATCTCGTCCGCGAGGAATACCGCACTTAGGGAAGTAACGGGAGACTGGGTGACTGTCGTGGATCGGGATGACTGGATCGACCTTGATTGCTATGAACGGCTTGTTGCAGAGCTTTCGCCAGATTTGGATCTTTTGAGGTACAATTATGTTTCAGAGGGGCTGAGCGGCAATGACGGCAGTCTTTATGAGCTTTCCGGCAGGACAATAGATATCGATCAGGAAACCTTTAATCAGCTTTGCTGGCATTTCCTCACCAGGGAGAATAATATAATGGGAACGGTATGGTCGATCCTGGTCAAACGTGAGCTGGCTCAGAGTGTGGGCTATGATGACTTGCTGCTGCATCGGGGAGATCTCCTGTTTACCGTGAGCGTGTTGAAGAGGTCGCATAAATGCAGATTTGTCGACATGAAAAAATACCATTATTTCATGAATCCCGGGAGCATGACGCGAAATCCCAGGAACATAAAAAAGAATCTGATTTCCAAGATCAGGCTTCGGGAACTGCTCATAAGAGATTTCAGAGATGGTTGGACTCGGGAACTGAACGACGCGGTATGCCGGGATCAGATCAGAAACATTGACTATTATCTGGTAAGACGGTATGTCGAAACTCCCGAGCAGTACGAAATGTTAAGGGAATACACACTGGCGTCAGATGCGTGGAAAGAATGCATAAAGTATGCGGGTCTTCTGCCCATGAGATACAGAGTGCATATAAACCTTGTGGACAAAGACAGAAGACTGCGGGAAAAGCTTTTCATGAGCATATATGCACTGCTCAGAAGACTTAGATAAGGCAGCATCGGAATTCAGCAGACAATTCAGTAGATTAGTAGCGGTCGGGCACCGGTTCATAAGGTGCCTGAAGACGCATAGGGATGCAGGAGAGAGCAATGACTCAGCCGAGCGTAAAGAAAAACTACATATACAAGACCATTTATGAAGTCTTTTATCTCCTGACTCCGTTCATCACGATACCGTATGTTTCAAGAATACTGGGAGCAGACCTGGTAGGCGTATACAGCTATACGCACTCTATGGTGATGTATTTCGCATATTTTGGTTCTTTAGGAACAGTATCGTACGGAGCGAGGGAAATAGCCAAGGCGAGGGATGACAGGGCGCATGCCTCAAAAGTGTTCTGGGAGATCGAGATACTCAGCATGATCACATGCTCTATTTCGATAATAGGATGGATCGGCTTTATCCTGGCGAGCAAAAGATATGCGTTGTATTATCTCGCACATCTCCCGCTCCTCATAAGTACGATGTTCAACATCGTCTGGATATTTCAGGGATATGAGCAGATGGGGAGAATAGTCCTGAGGGACGCCTTCATAAGGATCGCGGGGATCGTTTTCCTGTTCGTTTTTGTAAAGACAAGAGACGATCTTGTAAACTACATCCTTGTGCAGTCCTGTACGCAGATGCGGGGCAATCTTTCGATGTGGTTCTATCTCCCGAAAATGCTTGAACCCGTGGATTTCAGGTCACTCAGGATCAAACGACACTTAAAGGATACTCTTATATATTTCATCCCCGTAATATCGACCTCCATTTACACTGTGTTGGACAAGACTCTCTTAGGCGCTATCACCAAAGACCCTTTTCAGAATGGTTACTACGAACAGGCTGCCAAGGCAATCAATCTTGTGAAGACGTTCACCTTCAATTCGGTAAATGCCGTAATGGGGGCAAGAATTGCGTACCTGTTTGGAAACGGAAGTATCGATGAAATAAAGCGGAGGATCGACAGGAGCATAAATTATATGTTCTTTGTCGGATACGCCTGCGTTTTTGGAGTGGTGGCCATATCAAAAGTGTTCGTGCCGGTGTTTTTCGGCGAGGGCTACGAGCCCGTGGCCCTCATCATGAACCTTATGACCCCGTTGATAATAATCATCAGCATAAGCAGCTGTCTTGATCACCAGTATTTCTCCCCAAGCGGTCAGAAGGAAAAGGCGGCGGGATTTATAATCGTGGGAGCAGTGTGCAATCTTATCATGAATCTGCTGCTGATCCCGAGGCTTAAGGCTGTCGGAGCGGTGATAGGCTCTTTGGTCGCGGAAGTGGTTATTTCTGCGCTGTTCCTTTCCAAATCAAAGGATTATATGACATTGGGAATGCTGCTGAGATATTCATGGAAGAGGATCATATCAGGTATGGTGATGCTCGCAGGGGTCATGTACCTGGGCAGGCTCCTGGGTGAAGCTTCGCTGAAAGTGCTGCTTATCCAGGTCATGCGGGGAGTGGCAATATATGTCTCCATGTCGTTCATCCTGAAGGATGATATGCTGAAATACGTCATAGATACAGTGCTGAGGGTCATAGGGCTCAAGAGATCACGCGCATAAAGGAAACGGTCCGGACTGAAAGGTCCGGACCGTTATATGTCTTTTGTCAGATAAGCTCTTCAAAACTGTAGTCGATGCCGTCGAGATAGTATTTTTCCGGCAGCACATACAGATTTCCGAGAGGCAGATCCCAGTCTTCATCTTCCCGCCACCTGTGATGGCCGCTCGCAGGGGCAAAGGTCATCTCTCCGAATCGAATCGAGTTGTCATCGAGAACGTAAAGGTCGACTCGTACAAAATTGAAACCCTCTGAAAGGATCGATGCGACCCTTACCATCTCATCGAGACACTCCGGTTTTGGACGGCCGATCTCATCTGCCTTGGCACCGAATCTCAGGTCAAGCTTGTTCCATTCCGAATCATAGGCAGCTATCTTGATGGTGGAACTTCTGTCTGTGAGGAACTGTATCACATAAGGCTTGCCGCCGAAGCAGGATATCTTGTAGTCAGGCAGTTCGCCGCTTTTGACCGACAGGTATTCCTCTGCTATGATCTTGGGCTTTATGTCCCTGTAATGCATTTCAAACCCGTTCGAGTAGGCATAGTTGATCTTCATCCAGATGTTAAATCTCCATCTGGCATCTGATTTTTTGAAGCGGGACTTGTCTGGGACGATGTAGTTGAATTTGCTTCCGTGATTCGTCTTCAGCACGAAACTGTCCGGGAGACTGTCGAAATCGATATCGTCAAACCTGTCCCATACTCCGTAAAGCTTCGTCAGGTATTTTTCACCGATCTTTTCCTTGATCCAGTCCCTGACAAGGTATTTATCGGCAAGTCTCGTTTTTATAGGGGTCGAGTCAAACAGCTTGCTCCACTGGATCTTTTCATCATAGGTCCTCGGATTTGAGAGATCCAGTTCTCTTCCGGTCTGCTCCCTGTAGTTCTCGAGCAGGGTATAATACATGGCCTTCCCATTCAGTCTCCGGTTTTTTAGATAAAGTCTGTACTGCTTGTTCCGGCTGTACCTTTGATACAATCCCGAGAAAGGCCAGGAATTCTTTATAAACGACTTGATGCCCATTTCGCATTCCTCCGTATCGATAGTGGAGAGGCTGCATTGCATATTTCATAGGGTTTAATGAATAACCTAATTATACACGGCTGAAGGTGGTCGTTCAACAACAAAAGGAAGACCGCAGGCCTTCCTTTGTTTGTAGATCAGAACTTGAAGAATTCGAAATCCTTGATCGCCTTGAGCTCTTCCTCCGTCTGCTGCTTGTCCAGCATCATGGTAGAGTACCACATCCAGCTTCCGAATATATTGTGGCACCTGAAGCCCAGGTTCGAGAGGAGCCTTTCTGCCACATAGGCGCGGAGGCCGCTCTGGCAGTGAATGTAGATCTCCTTGTTCCTGTCCAGCTCGCCGTAACGGGTCCTGAGCTCATGAAGAGGAATGTTTATGAAGCCGGGCACCATGCCTCTCTCACACTCACCGGGATTCCTGACGTCCAGCTTGATGACTTCATCTCCCATCTGTGCCACTTCATCAAAGGTGGCTATCCTGCTTTCTCCAAGGACCACGTTTTCTCCGACATAACCGGCCATGTTGATAGGATCCTTTGCCGAAGAGAACGGAGGAGCATATGCAAGATCCAGCTCATGCAGATCAAATACCGTCATTCCTGCCTGAATGGCCACTGCAAGGATGTCGATCCTCTTGTCAACTCCTTCATAGCCCACTATCTGTCCGCCCAGTACCTTCCCGGCCTTGTCGTAGATCAGTTTGACGCTCATCATCTTTGAGCCCGGATAGTAGCTGGCATGGCTGGCTGAAGCCGAGAAGGACTTGTAGTAGTCGATGCCGAGCCTCTTGCAGTCTTTTTCGCTGAGACCGGTCGAAGCAACCGTCATGTCAAAGACCTTTGCGATGGAGGAACCGAGGCTTCCGCGGTAAGGAGTCTTCCTTCCCATGATGTTGTCGGCAACGAGTCTTGCCTGCTTGTTTGCAGGGCACGCCATCGGAATGATGGTGTCTTCTCCCGAAACGAAATGCTTTACGCCTATCGCGTCGCCTACGGCCCAGACGCCGTCTTTATTGGTGTGCAGATACTCATCGACGATTATCTGCCCGCGTTTGCCCAGCTCGATGCCGCTTCCCTGAAGGAAATCGGTGGCAGGTCTTACGCCTATGGACAGAATGACCATGTCAGCCGGAACGAAACCGTTATCCAGGAGTTTGACCCCTTTTTCTGTGATCTCACCGGCAAACTGACCGAGAGCCAGTTTAACACCTTTGCTTCTGACATGCACATGGACACCGTGAGCCATGTCCTCGTCAAGGTTAGGCATGATGTGGCTGTCAGCCTCGATTATAGTGACATCGAGACCGGCTTCCCTGAGATTCTCCGCGACCTCGACACCGATGAAGCCTCCGCCTATGACCCGGGCGGTCTTTGGCTCTCTTAAAAGGATATGGTCTCTGATGGCATAGGTGTCATCGACATTCCTGAGAGTGAAGACAGGCATGAGATCGCTTATCTCCATCTTAGGTATGACAGGAACGGCACCCGGTGAGAGAACCAGCTCATCGTACTCGAGGTCATACTCCTCTTTTGTCCTGTGGTCCTTCACGATGACCTTCTTTGCCTCAGGAATCACCCTGACTGCTTCGTTGAAGGTCCTTACATCGACATTGAACCTTGCCTTGAAGCTCTGTGGTGTCTGAACGAGGAGCTTTGACTTTTCAGCGATGACTCCGCTGAGATAATATGGAAGGCCGCAGTTTGCGAATGAGATGTATTCGCCCTTCTCGAGCATTATGATCTCAGCCTTTTCGTCGAGCCTTCTTAAACGAGCTGCTGCTCCGGCACCGCCGGCAACACCTCCGACTATTACGTAACGCATTGTAAACCTCCGCTTGGTATTCTTGTTTCTATTATAATTCACACTGTCATAAATGGCAATGTGACCGGCACTCCCAGGGTCCGTAAGTTGTACGTTATTTACCCAGAACAGTCTCTCGAAGGGAGGCGAGTTTGTCGGCTAAGCAGACCAGCCATGCCTCTCTGGACCGGGGGATCTTTGTGGGATCAAGAGGCCACATATGGCTCCTGATCACATTTTCTGTCTTTCCGTTTACGCCAAAGTGCTCTTTTGCATTTTTACTTGCCGTCTCGGGGTGAGTAAAACCGTGAAGCCCGTGTTCCCAGTCGTCAGAGTGCCAGTCGTACAGATAATAGTCGTGGAGCATGGCACCCAAAAGCAGTGTGTCCGGATCGCATTTCAGCGACAGACATTTGTTAAGGATATAGCTGAGTCTTGCGACCCTGCGGCTGTGGTCAAAGGTGGAAATGTTTCCGTGATGGCGGAAATCCTTCATCTTCCTTATCCTTTCGTCTCTCAGCAGTGCTCTCATGGTATCAATGTATTCATTCCCGTAAAGATCTTTCATTAAAGCTTGCCCTTTCTGTATCGTATGCTTTGTTCACAGAGATATTAGTTCTGATTTGTGACAGATTTGGGTCACTTTCACTCAAAGAGCCCCTTATGGGAACGGGAAAGAACGACAGACAATACCGGGCAGTACGCTGACGGGGCTGTTCGTCTTGACTGAAAACATGGATAAAAAGTATAATTAAACGAATAAGGACATAACGAGGGGTATGACCCCGCGAAAGGAATATCAAGTGAAGCAGAAAAACATCAGAAACTTCTGTATAATCGCTCACATTGACCACGGTAAGAGCACTCTGGCCGACAGGCTCCTGGAAAAGACAGGCAGTGTCGAGCAGAGGCTCATGGCCGAACAGATGCTGGATGACATGGATATCGAGAGGGAGAGAGGCATCACCATCAAGGCAAGGGCCGTCACTCTCGAGTATACCGCAAACAACGGGGAGGAATATGAGTTCAATCTCATCGATACCCCGGGACATGTCGACTTTTCCTATGAGGTCAGCAGAAGTCTTGCAGCCTGCGAGGGAGCCATCCTTGTAGTCGATGCGACTCAGGGGATCGAGGCTCAGACACTGGCAAACACATATCTTGCGGTGGAGCACGATCTTGAGATACTTCCGGTATTGAACAAGATAGATCTTGCCAGCGCCGACCCTGAAAGAGTGGCCCATGAAGTGGAAGATGTCATTGGTATCCCTTGCCTCGACGCACCGAGGATAAGCGCCAAGATGGGAATAAACATCGAAGAGGTGCTGGAGAGGATCACCACGGATATACCGGCACCAAAAGGAGATCCGGATGCTCCGTTGAAGGCGCTCATCTTTGACAGTGTATATGACCCGTACAAGGGCGTCATCGTGTACGTCAGGGTGATGGACGGAACTCTGAAGCCGGGCGACAGGATAAAGCTCATGCAGACAGGTGCCGAATTCGACACTGTCGAGGTCGGAAGGATGGGAGCTAGAGACCTGGTGCGGTGTACGGAGCTTAGAGCCGGCGAAGTGGGATATATAACTGCAAGCATTAAGAGTGTCAGGGATACCAGGGTAGGCGATACCGTGACACTTGTTTCATACCCGGCACGGGAAGCACTTCCGGGCTACAAGAAGGTCACCCCGATGGTATACTGCGGTATTTATCCTGCAGACGGAGCCAGATACGGAGACCTGAGAGATGCTCTGGATAAGCTGCAGCTCAATGATGCTTCTCTGGTGTTCGAGCCGGAGACCAGTGTTGCGTTGGGCTTCGGTTTCAGATGCGGATTCCTTGGATTACTGCATCTGGAGATAATAATAGAAAGACTGGAGAGAGAGTTTGACCTGGATCTGGTCACTACTGCTCCAAGCGTCGAATACAGGCTGACTCTCACTGACGGCACCGTCATGCTCATAGACAACCCTACGAACTATCCGGACCCGGCCTCCATCAGTCTAAGCGAGGAACCGGTGGTAGAGGCGCATATATATACCCCGAAGGACTTTGTGGGAGACCTCATGGAGCTGTGCCAGAACAGAAGAGGCACCTTCAAGGACATGTCCTACCTCGACGAGAGCAGAGTCGACCTTAGATACGAACTGCCTCTGGGAGAGATAGTCTATGATTTCTTTGATTCGATAAAGAGCCGAAGCAAGGGATATGCCAGCTATGAATACGAGTTCAAGGACTTTGTTCCTTCAAAGCTGGTGAGACTGGACATCCTTCTTAACGGAGAGGCTGTCGATGCCCTTTCGCTCATAGTGCATGCCGACAAGGCATATGAACGCGGACGCAGGATTTGCGAGAAGCTTAAGGACAACATACCGCGCCAGCTCTTCGAGGTGCCGATACAGGCAGCCATCGGAGGCAAGATAATAGCCAGAGAGACAGTTAAGGCTCTCAGGAAAGACGTTCTTGCCAAATGCTACGGCGGAGACATAACCAGAAAGAAGAAGCTGCTGGAAAAGCAGAAGGAAGGTAAGAAGAAGATGCGTCAGCTGGGAAGCGTCGAAGTTCCGAGCGAAGCATTTACCGCCGTCCTCAAGCTGGATTAGGAGGAGATGACATGAAGATCAGGATAGGGCGGGCCGTTGCCGCGCTTGCTGTTCTCGTGATGGCGCTGGCAGCCTGCAAGACAAATAAGGAGAACAATATGACCGTGGAAAGTCTGAAAAAGAAAAGCATGGATCTCGGGGATCTCATAGCCGTATCCTACAGCTACGGAGGAGGAATGGAAGGAGAGCACGAGAGCTTCACGCTGGAGATCGTTGACGGATGCGGGGACCTGACCGTTTCGGAGTCTCCGTATCACAGCATCGCTACGGTGGTCAGGTCGTATAATGTCGATGCTGAACAGGTAAATGAAATATCAGAGTATGTAAGCGAGTACAATCTTGCGGCATGGGGCGATCTGCCTCAGAGCGAGTACATTGCCATGGACGCGCCAACCAGGAGTTACAGAGTTTGCTACGACAACTCGTCAACAGGCGGCTCAGAGTGCGAATACTACGCCGTTTCCTCAGATGACGAACTTCCGGAAGGCGGAAGGGAAGTGCTGGGAAAGATCAGAACTATGCTCCTTGAAATGATCGATCCCCAGGAGATGAACAATGCCTATGTCGTCGGAGAAGACGGAGAGGAACTGAGAGGCGAAGAGGCTGCAATGAGATTGGTCCGGACCAGACTTCCGGAACTGGTCTCACGTTACGGCGAGGCCCTCGAGGGGACCGTGATGATGGATGAGGGACTTGAATCCATTGAAGATGACACCTATTACATAATTTCGATCGGCACGGACAACGGGGCCAGCGTGGTGAGGGAAGCCTTCATCGCGGTGAGGACCGATTATTCGAGGCTGATGAAGATGGACCCACTCACGGGAGAGTGGGAACAGATATATGTTTCAGTTACAGGCTGACGGAGAATAGCATGGATACAGAAAAGACATCTGCCGAGAGGACAGTACAGGAAGAGCAGCCTCAGTATGAGGTCGGCGGACTGCTGGAGATCGCGGAGGAAGGCTTTGGTTTTTTAAGGAGCGAGAACTATCTCACCGGACCCAACGATGTTTACATCTCCAATTCACAGATCAGGAGATTCAACCTCAGGACCGGTGATTTCGTCGCCGGAACAGCCAGAGATCCCAGACCGGGTGAAAAATACAGGGGACTTTTACAGGTCACCGGCGTGAACGGAAAGAACCCGGAGGAGGCCAGGAGAAGGCCAAGATTCGACAATCTGACACCGATCTATCCCAACAGGAAATTCAACATGGGCAACGGACCGATCTCACTCAGGCTCATAGATCTTATGAGCCCCATCGGAAGGGGACAGAGAGGCCTCATAGTGTCGCCTCCGAAGGCGGGCAAGACCACCCTCATAAAGGAGATAGCCATGTCCCTCGCCAGAAACCACAGGGACATACACATTATAGTCCTTCTTGTGGATGAGAGGCCTGAAGAGGTCACTGACATGAAGGATGCGGCTGCCGGAAGCGATATAGAGGTCATCTATTCGACCTTCGACGAGGTCCGGGAGAGGCATGTCAAGGTCGCCGAGATGACTCTTGAAAGGGCTAAAAGGATGGTCGAGTCCGGCAATGACGTGGTTATCCTGCTGGACAGCATCACGAGGCTGGCTAGGTCGAACAACCTCATATGCACCCCAAGTGGCAGGACACTCTCCGGCGGACTCGATCCTAACTCCTTCTACATGCCCAAGCGCTTTCTGGGAGCTGCCAGGAACCTCAGGGAGGGAGGCAGCCTCACTATAATAGCCACCGCTCTTGTAGAGACCGGAAGCAGGATGGACGATGTCATTTTCGAGGAGTTCAAGAGCACCGGCAACATGGAGATCGTCCTGAACAGGAACCTTCAGGAGAGAAGGATATTCCCTGCGGTCGACATCGCAAAGTCAGGCACAAGAAAGGAAGAGCTGCTATTGAGCGAAGACGAACTCAGCGTAGAGGCAGACGTAAGGAACCGGATGGCCAATGGCAGGTTCGAACTTGATGCCCTGATCAGAGGCCTGGAGAGATTCTCTTCCAATAAAGAATATGTCAGCGCCTACCTGCGGAGAAAAACGAGCAGGAACGCGGAAAATGAATAGGATATGTCCGGCTTCGGCCGGACATATTGACACACCGGGGTTAGTCTATGCTAATCAACTGCCGAGGGACGGTAAATATGGTTTGCCTTTTGAATGGATTAATGTATAATTAAAACCATAAAGGAAGGCTTATCATGACTAGATTCGGACCTGCTGGGCTGGCGGACAGCTTTGCTGAAATGGGATATAAAAAGAGCGAGGAAGCGGCAGATTATCTCTCCCGTTTTTCACTGACTGCCTTCGAGTACCAGTGCGGTCACGGAGTCAGGATCAAGGACGATACGGCTGCCCGCATAGGCGCTGCGCTGAAGGAGAAGGACATACGGGTATCAATGCATGCCCCGTACTATATCTCAATGTCCTCGACCGATGAGGGAAAGAGACTGAACAGCGTCGATTACCTTCTTCAGTCAGCCAGGGCGCTTAAAGCCATGGGAGGAAAAAGGATAATCTTCCACCCGGGTTCCTGCGGAAAGCTGGACAGAGCCGAACGGCTGAAAAAGGCCATGGACACCATGGAGAGAGCGGTCATTGCGTTGGATGACGAGGGGCTGGGAGACATGACGCTTTGCCCTGAGGTGATGGGAAAGATAAACCAGCTCGGAAGTCTTGAAGAGGTGCTGAGCCTGTGCTCCATAGACAGAAGGATCATCCCCTGTGTGGACTTCGGCCATCTCAATGCCAGGACGTACGGCAGTCTGAAAGGGACGGACGACTTCATCAGAGTCGTCGATACCATCTCGGAGACTCTGAAGGACGAGAGATACAGAAGCTTCCATTCCCATTTTTCCAGGATCGAATGGACAAAGGGAGGAGAAAAAAGACATTGGACCTTCCGGGACACCGGCTTCGGACCCGACTGGGAGCCTTTCATCGACATGATCTATGCAAAGGGGCTCAGTCTGACGGTGATATGCGAATCCGCGGGAACTCAGACCGAGGATGCGGCGGTCATGATGAACTATCTGAATAATAAACTCAATAAGGAGAATGACATATAATGACAGACAGGATAGCAAAGCTGCTGGGTGAGGTATCGAAGGATCCGTCTTTTGAGGCGGCACTCATCACAAGCGACCAGAACAGATTCTATTTCTTCGGCATGCGTTCCTCGGCAGGAACGGCAGTGGTGCTCAAGGACAAGGCATATTTCATTATTGATTCCAGATACCATGAGCTTGCGCTGAGGACCGTCAAGAATGCGGAAGTGATACTTCAGGACAGGCTCTATGAGCAGATCAATGAGATCCTTGCAAAGCATGGCGTGAAGACAGTCTGGGTCGAGCAGGGGATGTCCCTGGGGACCTTCAACGGTCTCAGAAAACAGATCAAGGCCCAGCTCCTCCCTGAGAATCCTCTCACGACGATAATCTCGGGCCTGAGGGCGATCAAGGACGAGGACGAGGTAAAACTTATCCGCAGGGCACAGGAACTGACGGACATGGGCTTCAGCTATATCATCACCCAGCTCCGTCCGGGAGTGACAGAGAGGGAGATGCAGCTTGAACTCGAGAACTACATGAAGAAGAACGGAGCTGACGGTCTGTCCTTTGACACCATCCTCATAAGCGGAAAGAACACGAGCCTGCCTCACGGCGTCCCGACCCACAAGGTGATTGAGAAGGGCGATTTCGTGACGATGGACTATGCCGCCGCATACGGCGGATACTGCTCGGACATGACCAGAACGGTCGCCATAGGCGAGCCTACCGACGAGATGAGGCATGTGTACAACATAGTGCTCGAGGCACAGCTCAAGAGCATGGCGGCCATCAAGCGGGGAGTCGTCTGCTCGGACATTGACAAGATCGCCAGAGACCACATCTATTCAAACGGATACGAGGGATGCTTCGGGCACAGCCTCGGACACTGCTTCGGAATAGACATCCACGAGCCTCCAATGTTCTCGCCGAGAGACAATTCGATACTCCCACGGGGGGCGATGATAACGATCGAGCCGGGCATCTACCTGCCGGAGAGATTCGGCGTCAGGATCGAGGACACGGTCAGGGTCACAGAGGACGGATATATTCCGCTCACCTATTCGACCAAGGAGCTTCTGGTTCTTTAATGCCGCATACCGGTGCGGTATATGACATATACAAACTGTAAATGATCCAATGAAGGAGGATATATTCATGGAATATCAGAAGGAAGTATTTGATACTCTTGCACGTCTGGTCAAGTACAACTCGGTAGAGGGTGAACCTCTTGAAGGCAAGCCGTTCGGCGAGGGTCCTGCAGCCGTTCTTGCAGAGGCACTGAAGATTGCAGACGAGATGGGCTTCAGGACCGTCAACATGGAGAACTACTGCGGCTATGCAGAGATTGGCGAGGGTGAGGATATCATCGGACTTGTCGGACATCTCGACATCGTTCCTGCCGGAGACGGATGGGACACGGATCCTTTCACGCTTACTTTCAAGGGAGACAAGGTCTACGGAAGAGGCGTAAGCGATGACAAGGGCGCAGTCGTTGCTTCACTGTACGCAATGAAGAAGATAAAGGACAGCGGTATCCCTCTCAAGAAGCGTATCCGCGTGCTTATGGGATGCAACGAAGAGAGCGGTTCAAGGTGCATGGATTACTACGTAAAGCACGGCGAGCCTATCACCGTCGGTTTCACTCCTGATGCCAACTTCCCTGGAATCTACGGAGAAAAGGGCGGTTTCGGAGGAAAGGCCTATTCCAAGAACACGAAGATAATCGACATCTCGGGCGGAACCGTTTCAAACGCCGTCTGCAAGAGATGCACGATCACCATCCCTGCCGAGGTCAGCGTTGAGGCACTCAAGGCCTCATTTGCAAAGACGCCTCTCAAGAGCTATGACATAAAGGAAGAGGACGGAAAGATCACAATCGTCGCTGAAGGCGTTGCAGCCCATGCAAGTATGCCTTACCTCGGCATCAATGCCGCAAACTACACATTCTGGGCACTGCGGGATGCAGGCTTCAAGGATGATTTCGTAGAGTTCTATAACGAGCATATCGGAACAGCAAACGACGGATCAGGCATCGGTATCAATGTGAGCGATGAGTACGGTGCTACCACGCTCTGCAACGGTGTCGTGGGAATGGAAGACGGAAAGGTGTTCGCTACCATCGACTGCCGCTGTGCAGTAACATATTCACCTGAGCAGATCACTGCACTTGCCGCTCCTCACCTTGAGGATGACAAGGGCGTCATCGTAGTCAGAAGAGCCGGCAAGCCTCTCTTCTTCGATCCCAATTCAGAACTGGTCACGAAACTGGTCTCAGCCTACAGAGAAGTCACCGGAGACTATGAGAACCAGCCTGAGGTCATCGGAGGCGGCACATATGCCAAGAGCGTACCGGGAATCATAGCTTTCGGCTGTGAGTTCCCTGGCGCGGACAACCATATCCACGACGTCAACGAGTCACTTCCTATCGAGGAGATGGGACTTCAGATAGAGATCTACCGGAAGGCTATCGAAAAGCTCCTCAACTAAACCAAAACAGTCATCATACATTCGGCTCCTCCTTCGGGAGGAGCCGTTTTTGCTCATTTATACTATTATATGTTGTATCATTTAGGGATATATAGTATACTATATGTTGTCAGAATGGCTTTTTAGGGCTCTCCGGCCGATGATGGGCCGACCCTGAGGAGAAACTGAGAGATTGGTAAAATATTGACGGAAATGGGAATTTTCATATATAATTAAAATTCAGGATAGGATACCATTCCATATTTGCGATGTGAGGATATAGATGGCTAAGAAAAAGAATGAATACGGCAATGAAGACATAAAGCTCTTGAAGGGAGCCGAGAGGGTCCGTTCAAGGCCGGCGGTCATATTCGGCTCTGACGGCATCGAAGGATGCCAGCAGGCCATATTCGAGATACTCACCAACGCTGTCGATGAAGCGAGAGAGGGCTTCGGAAAGAAGATCACCCTGAGCGCTTTCAAGGACGGCAGCGTGGAGGTCGAGGATCAGGGAAGAGGAATACCTGTCGAGTTCAACAATACCGAGCAGAGATACAACTGGGAACTGGTCTTCTGCGAGCTGTATGCCGGAGGCAAGTACGACAACAATGACGGCGGCAACTACGGCATATCCCTGGGAACCAACGGCCTTGGCCTTTGCGCAACCCAGTATGCCAGCGCATGGATGACGGCCGATATCGTCAGAGACGGAAACGAATACCATCTTGACTTCAAGAAAGGCGAGAACGTCGGAGGTCTCCACAAGACGGAAGGGACAAAGAAGCACACGGGATCCAAGATCAAGTGGCTGCCTGACAGGGAAGTCTTCAGCGACACGGATGTCTCGAGAGATTATTACTATGATATGCTCAAGAGACAGGCTGCGGTAAACCCGGGCATCGCATTCATCTTCAATTACGAAGGCGAGAACGGGATGGAGACCACCCAGTTCCTGTACCAAAACGGCATAAGCGACTATGTCGAGGAGCTGGCGGCAGGCACGAACCTTTCCAAGATCGTGCTCTACAGCGGCGACGATGCCGGAAGGGACAGGGAAGACCTTCCCGAGTACAAGCTTAACATGAATGTGGCATTCACCTTCTCAAACAAGGTGCACGCCGTTGAATACTATCACAATTCCAGTTGGCTGGAACACGGCGGAAGTCCTGAAACAGCTCTTAAGACTGCTTTCAGAGCACACTTCGACGAATACTTCAAGGCAAACGGAATGTACAAGAAGAACGACACAAGGGTCAAGTTCGAGGACATAGAGGACAGCCTTGTGTTCGTTTCCAGCTGCTTCTCGACGATGACCAGCTATGCCAACCAGACAAAGAAGGCGGTCACCAACAAGTTCATAGCGAACTCGATGACTAAATTCCTCAGACATGCGCTGGAAGTGTACTTTGCCGAGAATCCTGATGAGGCCAAGAAGGTCGCTCAGCAGATAATGATAAACAAGACTGCCAGAGAGGATTCCGAAAAGACAAAGCAGAATGTCAAGAGAGAGCTGACAGCGAAGATTGACATCGCCAACAGGGTCGAGAAGTTCGTCGACTGCCGTTCAAAGAATGTCAACGAGAGAGAGATATACATAGTGGAGGGCGATTCGGCCCTGGGCGCCTGCAAGACCAGCAGGAACGCGCAGTTCCAGGCACTGATGCCTGTCAGGGGAAAGATACTCAACTGCCTGAAGGTCGACTACGACAGGATATTCAAGAGCCCGATCATAACGGACCTGCTGAAGGTGCTGGGATGCGGGGTCGAAGCTCCGGCCAAGTTCAGAACGAACGGCATCGGAGCCTTTGACATCGAAAACCTTAGATGGAACAAGGTGGTCATCTGCACGGATGCCGACGTGGACGGATTCCAGATCAGAACGCTTATCCTTGCAATGATCTACAGGCTCATGCCTTCTCTTATAGATGAAGGCAAGGTGTTCATAGCAGAGTCTCCTCTGTATGAGATAAACTCCGGGGACAAGACCTTCTTCGCATACACCGAACCTGAGAAGACAGACATACTCTCAAGGCTCGAAGGAAAGAAATATACCATCCAGCGTTCGAAGGGACTCGGCGAGAACGAGCCGGAGATGATGAGCCTTACTACCATGAACCCGGCCACAAGAAGACTGATCAGGGTATGCAAGGCTGACGTCGACAGGACCCGGGAGATCTTTGAGATCCTCCTGGGAGACAACCTTGCCGGAAGAAAGCAGTACATACGGGATTTTGGACCGGATTATCTCGATCAGCTTGATCTCCAGTAATCGAAGGGGCAAATATGGCAAAGAGAAAGACAAAGAAGACAGATGAAGGCCAGATAGGCATACTTGACGAAAACGTTGAGATAATGGCTGCGGGAGAAGTCATGGAGAGTGCCATCACGGATACTCTTGAACAGAACTACATGCCTTACGCCATGAGCGTCATCGTTTCAAGAGCCCTTCCTGAGATAGACGGCTTCAAGCCGAGTCACAGGAAACTGCTGTACACAATGTATGACATGGGACTGCTGAGAGGCTCAAGGACAAAATCGGCAAATATAGTCGGACAGACCATGAAGCTGAACCCTCACGGAGACGCGGCCATCTATGAGACGATGGTAAGGCTTTCAAGGGGCAATGAAAGTCTGCTCGTTCCTTTCGTGGACAGCAAGGGAAACTTCGGCAAGGCCTACAGCAGGGATATGGCCTACGCCGCCTCAAGATACACCGAGGCCAAGCTCGACCCGGTCTGTGAGGAGCTGTTCAGGGATATCAACAGCGATACGGTCGATTTCGTCGACAACTATGACTCCACCAGAAAGGAACCGACGCTCCTGCCGGTCACCTTCCCAAACATACTCACCAACAACACCCTCGGAATCGCTGTAGGAATGGCGTCCAACATATGTTCCTTCAACCTGGAGGAGGTATGCAGGACCACCATCGGCATTTTGAAGGACCCTATGCATGACATAAGGTCAACGCTTCTCGCCCCGGATTTTGCCGGCGGCGGACAGATCCTTTATGACGCCAGCGACATTGACAGCGTCTATGAGACAGGCCGCGGTTCCATAAGGGTGCGCAGCAAATGGGAATACATAAAGGGCGAGAACCTCATTGAGGTCACAGAGATACCTCCGACGACCACCATCGAAGCGATAATGGACAAGGTCGCGGAGCTGGTCAAGAACAAGAAGATCGATGACATCAGTGACATGAGAGACGAGACCGACTTGAAAGGCCTTAAGCTCGTATTCGACCTCAAGAGAGGACGCGACCCGGAGAAACTGATGAACAAGCTGTTCAAGCAGACTCCGCTTGAAGACAATTTCTCAGCTAACTTCAACATTCTGGTTGCCGGCGTTCCGAATGTCATGGGCGTCAGGGAGATAATCGAGGAATGGATCGCCTTCAGAAAGGAATGCGTCAAGAGACGCACTTTCCATGACCTCAAGCTCAAGAAGGACAGGCTGCATCTGGTCAAGGGACTTGAGCAGATACTTCTGGACATAGACAAGGCTGTCGCCATCGTAAGGAATACCGAGGACGACGACGAGGTCGTGCCGAATCTCATGATGGGCTTCGGGATCGATCAGATCCAGGCAGAGTTCGTTGCTGAGATAAGGCTCAGGCAGCTGAACAAGAACTATATCCTCAAGAGGATAGAGGAAAAAGAACAGCTGGAGAAGGATATCGCAGAGCTTGAGGATCTACTCAAGAGCGAAGCGAAGCTCAGGAAGGTGATGATCTCCGAACTGGAGAACGTCATAAAGAAGTACGGCAGACCCAGAAGGTCAGAGATCATCTACGGCGAGACTGCCGCGGAAACGCCTGAGGAAGAAGTTGCGGTCGACAGCTATCCGGTGCACCTCTTCATAACCAAGGACGGCTATCTGAAGAAGGTCACTCCTCAGTCACTCAGGATGTCCGGTGAGCACAAGCTCAAGACAGATGACGTCATAGTCACTCACGTGGAGACGACAAACGACGCGTACGTACTGTTCTTTACCGACAGATTCCAGGTGTACAAGGCCAGACTGGATGACTTCAAGGACACAAAGGTCAGCGCGCTTGGCGATTACGTTCCTGTCGAACTGGGCATGGATGAAGGCGAGGGGCTAGCAGGCAGCGTCATCTACAAGGAATACAAGGGATCGATCCTGTTCTGTTTCGACAACGGAAAGGTCGCAAAGATCCCTCTTTCCTCCTACGAGACCAAGCAGAACAGGAAAAAGCTCATCAACGCCTACTCCGACAGGGGCAAGCTGGTGAGCATAATCTACTGCGAGACCAA
>JAEEGL010411570.1_pt1 | contig 20549 bp, 15 predicted proteins | sample 9134231 | NCBI WGS metagenome assembly JAEEGL01 (sample SAMN16246548, study PRJNA631951) | gut metagenome | biome: gut microbiome; feature: rumen; material: fiber-attached | host: Bos | place: Iran: Karaj | collected 2018-10
GCAAGTTCACCGACGTCGGCGCGTTCATGGACGAGCTGAAGAAACTGGTGGCAGAGAAAATCTGAAAGAACCCCTGTGAAACGTGAAAACGCCCGGAGCGAAAGCTCCGGGCGCCTTATTGTTCGCTTCAGCGCAAAAAAAACCACTGGCTGAGCCAGTGAGATATAAAAGATCTTCAGAAACAAGACACCTCCTTTGATAGAATAGTTACAGGTTCGCCAACCGTAACAAATCAAAGGAGGTGTGCCATTTATGGCAAATGACAGTGGAAGTTTATCACATACAAAATGGAATTGTAAATATCACGTAGTATTTGCACCGAAGTACAGAAGACAGGAGATATATGGAAAGATCAAAGCGGACATAGGGCAGATACTACGAAAGTTATGTGAAGCAATGAGAGTGGAGATACTGGAAGCGGAAGCATGCCCAGACCATATCCATATGCTGGTGAGTATACCGCCGAACATAAGTGTATCGCAGTTTATGGGGTACCTGAAGGGAAAAAGTTCGCTGATGATATTCGACCGGCATGCAAATCTCAAATACAAATATGGGAATCGACATTTTTGGTGTCGAGGATACTATGTGGATACAGTCGGACGGAACAAGGAAAAGATCGCAGAATATATCCGCAATCAGTTACAGGAAGATATCACGTACGACCAGTTATCGTTTAAAGAATTCATAGACCCGTTTACGGGTAGCAAGAATTCTAGGGCATAAGAAAAAGGCCGCTTTAGCGGCGGCCTGAGAAAAAACTGCGGTTGGCGAACTTTTCGATGCGTCTTGAGACGCTGCAAGCATTAACGCCTTGAAGGCGTGGTGCATACCACCGGCTCAGCCGGTGGTTTTGATTTCAGAACGCATCAGGTTGCATCAGCGGATTCGTTCAGGATCCGCCAGAGGGTGGAACGGCTGATTCCGAGCTTCCGGGCAGTCAGCGACTGGTTGCCGTTGTTTTCAGCCAGAGAATTCTCAATGATTTTCCGGGTCATCTCCTGCAGCGTCAGGTTCCCCGCGGAAAAGCCGCTGAGCTCGTTCGTCTGCAGATGATAAAACTTTTTGGCCCCGGCCAGCAGCTCCGCCATGTCGGCACCGGAGATGTACATCCCGCCGGTGTTAAGCGCCGCGTCATGCAGGACCTGCTTGAACTGGGTATAGTTCCCGGGCCAGTCATACCGGGTGAGCATTTCGAGGGCTGCCGGTTCAAAGCCGAAGATCTGCCTGCCCAGTTCCACATTCAGGTTGGAAAGGTACAGGCTGGCCAGGGCGGGGATTTCATCCCGGCGGCTGCGGAGCGTCGGCGGATCGACGATCAGCGGGGAAAGCCGGGCGTTCAGTTCCCGGGTGAAGGCATGCTTCGGCCGGCCGTCCACCGCCTCGCAGGCAAAGATCAGCCAGAGCCTTCGGGCCATGCCGGTTTCCTCGATCATGGAAAGGAGCGCCTGCTGACGCTGGGGAGAAAGCTTTTCCATATGATAAAAGAATATGGCGGTGTGGAGCGTGCTCAGCGGCGAAGCTGGATGGGTGGTCAGAAAATTCCAGCTGCGGTCGTTGACGCTTTCCCCGTCGACCACCACAAAGGGGTGATTCCTTTTTTCACTGTGCAGGTACAGCGAGCGGGCAATCTGTTCACGGCCGGTGCCTTCCTCCCCGAGGATCATCACCGGGTGATCGGACGCGGCCAGCGTATTCAGACGGTGCTCCAGATCCGAGATGGAACCGCTGAACGTGAGGAAACTGCTGGTAAAGAGCTGCTCGCATTCCGCCGCGTCGTAGATCCGGACACCGGACTGGGCGGAGCGGAGCGGGATCTGGGCGGGCTGGTCCCGGAACAGAAACAGCTTCCTCCCGCGGACCTCAAAACGGGAGGCAGTGACCGCGTGGAGATCCGAACCTTCCTGATGATAGAAAAGGAGGTCGCGGTTTTCCGGGATCGCGGAGATCTTGCGCCGGAGAGCGGAAAGCGTTTCCTCCGAAAGATTCCGGACAAAGGACCAGACGACGTCGCGGTTGCTGTCCAGCACCACGCACTGCTGCAGATCCTGGCGGAGCATGGCTTTCAGCAGCGTGGTTTCGTTTTTGATCTTCCGGACAATCCGGCCCTGCCTTTCAGCGGCTTCGACTGCCTGGTGCAGGCTGCCTTCCCCGGAAGTGATCAGCAGGGCCTGGAAACCGGAAGCCTTGGCAATCCGGTGGGACACCACGTCGCAGACGACGGTGCTGATCCGGTCAGCCCGGAGCTGCTCCAGGATTCCGGGAATTTCCTCCGGACTGTGTACTGTCTCAATCCGGAAGTCCAGGCCGAGCAGGCTGCACAGGGTGTGTGCGCTGCCGGTGACGCCGGGGAATCCGACAATGGCCAGCCGGTCCGTATAGTTTTTCGCAAGATTGATGGTGCGGAGAATATCGTGCATCAGGACCGGAATCTCGATGACCGGAATCTGGACAGTTTTCTGGATCAGTCTGGCCGTGCCGCCACGGGAAAGAATGGCGTCATACAGGGAAAGATCCACTGTCTGCAGGACCTCAACTCCCTCCTCAAGATCGCCGGTGAAAACATCCAAGCGTACATCCGGAAAGCTTTCGGCGCAGCGGGACAGCGCTGTCGTCATGGATTCATAAGGTGCAATGGCCAGCAGCTGTACAGGCTCCTGACTGCGTTGACTGTTTTCCGCCATGGGATTCTGACCCCTTTCATTTATGATGGTTCTTTTAATTCATCCTGTTAAACACTTTCGCCTATACGATTGTACCATAATGAAGCAGAAATGTCACCAAAAGTATTAATATTGTTTCAAAACAGAACAAAACAAACGAAAAAGATTTGGAAAAAACTTCAGAACGTTTCAGAATGAAACAAAAATGAATAAAAACAGGGTTTTTTCTATTTCCGCCTTCCAACTATAATTTTAGCCAGAAAGAGAGTAAACCGACGAAACAGGGCCCGGTAACCTGACGAAGCAACATGCGTAAGTGGAGGAAACCATGATCAGGCTGCTGATTCTCGCGGACGATTTTACAGGGGGACTGGATACCGGCGTGCAGTTTGCATCCCGGGGTGTTCCGACCTGTGTGATTACAAATCCGTCGGCTGATTTTACCACGGAAGCGGAAGACAGCGAAGTACTGGTTGTGGTGGCAGAAACCCGGCACATGACGCCGGAAAAAGCATACGAAACAGTATTCTCTGTTGTGCGCAAGGGCCTGGAATCCAGCATTCCCCATATATACAAGAAGACAGATTCCGCGCTGCGGGGCAATATCGGCGTCGAACTGACCGCGGTGCTGGACGCCAGCGGTGAAAAGCTGCTGCCTTTTATCCCGGCCCTGCCGGCCATGAACCGGGTTACCCGCGGCGGAATCCAGCTGATTGACGGCGTTCCGGTAGCGGAATCCGTTTTCGGCCGGGATCCTTTCGAACCGGTCCGGGAATCGGAAATTGTAAAGCTGATCAGCCTTCAGAGCACGGTCTGTTCCCGGAACACCCGTTCGGAAGAACTGCACGGCATGGAAGGGATTGCCGTACTGGACGCGGAGACGGAAGCGGACCTGGTCCTGGCCGGGAATGCCGCGGAAAAAGCGAACGGGCTGCGGATCAGCGCCGGATGCGCGGGATTTGCCTCGGTCCTGCCGCAAATGCTGAAGCTCGCGAGGCATGGAAACACGGAGATTCCCGGAATGAACGACGGCCTTTTCGTCCTGTGCGGCAGCGTGAATCCGATTTCGCAGCGCCAGATGGACGAAGGAGAGAAAAACGGGTTTGTACGGATCCATATTCCGCCGGAAGAAAAACTGGATCCGGACCGCTTCCCGGACGGCGCGGGAAAGGAAGCCCTGGCGCAGTGGAAGCGCAGCATGGAGGAAAATCCCTGGATGATCCTGGACGCGAACGACGCAGATCCCTCAAACCGGGAGACGGCAGGGAAGGCGGCGGAGGCGGGATGGACAACCGAGGAAGTGCGGCAGCGGATCTCCGCATCCCTGGGGCGGATCCTGAACGCAATGACTGAGACGGACACGGACCGGGCGCTACTGATCACCGGCGGGGATACACTGCTGCAGGGGATGAACTGTATGAAAGTGTTCCGGATGTTCCCGCTGACGGAGATCTTCCCGGGCGTGGTGCTCAGCCGCGTGGCACTGCACGGAAGGGAACGGCTGGTAATGACAAAATCAGGAGGGTTCGGAAAACCTTCACTGCTTCGGGACCTGAAAGAACTTGCAGACCATCGGAACAGGGAATAAAGAAAAGGAGGATCAGACTATGTTGGAACGCTACAGCCTGAAGATGCCCCATGCCGTCTACGGCGGCGTCAACGCCATGGAAAATATTACCGGGATCATTCAGGCCCTGGGAGCAAAGAAGGTGGCGATGTTCACCGATCCGGGCATCGAAAAGACAGGATTGTTTGCACTTCCGGAAGAAGCGGTGAAGGCCAGCGGCGCAGATTATTACGTGCTGGACGACCTGAAGCCGGAACCGGACTATATGGCGGTTCAGAAACTGATCGACGACTTCAAGGCAAAGGGTGCCGACCTGATCGTTGCCTGCGGCGGCGGCAGCGTGATGGATGCGGCCAAGCTGGCCAGTATCCTGGTGACCGATGAATACGGGGTCAAGGAACTGCTGGACAACCCGGGCATGGCAAAGAAATGTGTCCCGATCGTCCTGATTCCCACCACCGCCGGCACCGGCGCGGAAGTCACCCCCAACGCAATCGTGGCCGTACCGGAAAAAGAGCTGAAGGTCGGCATCGTCAATGAGAACATGATTGCCGACTATGTGATTCTGGACGCCCGGATGATCAAGAACCTGCCGCGGGGCATCGCGGCGGCGACCGGCGTGGACGCCCTTGCGCACTGCATCGAATGCTATACGAGCAACAAGGCCAATCCGCTGAGCGATACTTTCGCCCTGCACGGGCTGGACCTGATTATCAACAACATTATTCCAGCCTGCGATGATCCGGAAGCCATGGATGCCAAGAATGCCATGCAGGTGGCAGCTTTCTACGGCGGGCTGGCGATCACGGCCAGCGGCACCACAGGCGTTCATGCCCTGAGCTATCCGCTGGGCGGCAAGTATCATATCGCCCACGGCGTTTCCAACGCGATGCTGCTGGTGCCGGTGATGAAGTTCAACGAGCCGGTATGCCGGGACAGGTTCGCAGAATGCTATGACCGCTGCGCGCGGGATGGCAGCAACTGCACCACGGCTGAGGAAAAGAGCGCCTGGATCATACGGAAACTGGACGAGATCGTACGGCATCTGGATATTCCCACCAGCCTGAAACCGTTCGGGGTGCCGGAAAGCGATCTGGAGACACTGGTTGAATCCGGCATGCAGGTGAAACGGCTCCTGGTCAACAATATGCGGGAAATCACCCCGGACGACGCCCGGGAGATTTACCGGCAGGTACTGTAACAATATCCATCAATCAATGAAAGGGAGGACGCAGCCATGAAGAATGTTGAAATCAAAGGAATTATCCCTCCGATCCTGACCCCCATGAACGAGGACGACAGCCTGAACCTGGCGGAACTGCGCAACCAGATCGAGCGGCTTCTGGCAGGCGGCGTACACGGCCTGTTCGCGTTCGGCACCAACGGCGAGGGATATATCCTGAGTGAGAACGAGAAGTATGAAGTGCTGGAGGTCATGATTGACCAGGTGAAAGGCCGGGTGCCTGTGTATGCCGGCACCGGATGCATTTCCACGCGGGATACGATCCGCCAGAGCGTACAGGCGGAAAAAATGGGTGCAGACGTGCTGTCCATCATCACGCCCAGCTTTGCCGCCGCTTCCCAGAAAGAACTGTATGACCACTATACGGCGGTTGCGAAGCATGTGAACATTCCGATCATCCTCTATAATATTCCGCCGCGAACCGGCAACAAGCTGCTGCCGGAGACGGTGCGCGACCTGATCCGCGATGTGGACGTGATCGTCGGTGCGAAGGATTCCAGCGGCGATATTGAAAACCTCAAGGCCTACATCCGGCTGACGAAGGAACTTGACAAGAAATCCTATATCCTGGCAGGAAACGACGGCGCGATCCTCACCTGCCTGAAGGAAGGCGGTGCGGGCGGCATTGCCGGACGTGCCAACATCTGGCCGAAGACGCTGGCTTCCATCTATGACAAGTTTGTCGCCGGGGACCTGGAGGGCGCCCAGGCGGCGCAGGACGCCATCTCCGTGCTGCAGGCGGCCTTCAAGTTCGGCAATCCCAATACGATCATCAAGCGCGCTGTGGAGATGCTCGGATATCCGGTAGGCCGGTGCCGCGCACCGTTCAACTATGTGCCGGATGAAGGCGTCGCGGCGATCCGCAAGATCCTGGATGAGAATGCGGCCAACGGACTGTGCTGACGGGAGGAACAACGATGAGCAAACCGATTCTCGGCATTACCATGGGCGATCCGGCCGGCAACGGTCCGGAGATCACGGTAAAGGCCCTGTGCCATGCCGACCTGTATGAACGCTGCCGCCCCATTGTAATCGGCGATGCCAGGGTCCTGGAGCAGGCAAAGCGCTTCGTCGGCCGTGAAGACGTTGCGATCCATATCTGCGAAAAGGTCAGCGACGCCGTCTTTGTGCCCGGCACTATCGACGTTCTGCATCTGGACCTGATTGAAGACCTGGCGGCTTTCCAGATCGGAAAGGTCAGCGTTGAGGGCGGAAACGCAGCGTTCCAGTGCGTGCGGAAGGTGATCCAGCTGGCGATGGCGGGGGAAGTTGACGCCACCTGCACCAACGCGCTGAACAAGGAAGCCATGAACATGGCTCTGGAGCACTATCACGGCGAACGTTCCGACGGGCATACCCATTTTGACGGCCATACGGAGATTTATGCTACCTATACCGGCACGAAAAAATACACCATGATGCTGGCACATCACGATCTCCGCGTCGTCCACGTATCCACCCACGTCAGCCTGCGCGAAGCGTGCGACCGGGTCAAAAAGGCCCGCGTCCTCGAAGTCATCGAGATTGCGGACCGCGCGTGCAGGGATATGGGCATTGAAAACCCGAAGGTGGCGGTGGCGGGACTCAATCCGCACTGCGGTGAGAACGGCTTGTTCGGAACCGAGGAAATCAACGAGATCAAGCCTGCCATTGAAGCAGCGAAAGAAGAAGGGATCAACGCCATCGGGCCGATCCCGCCGGACTCGGTATTCAGCGAAGCGCTTGGCGGCTGGTACGACATCGTCGTTTGCATGTATCACGACCAGGGGCATATCCCGCTGAAGACTGTCGGCTTTGTGTTTGACCGGGAGAAGCAGACCTGGAAGGCAGTGGAAGGCGTCAACGTGACGCTGGGACTGCCGATCATCCGCACCAGCGTGGATCACGGCACAGGGTTCGCCCTTGCAGGAAAGGGAACAAGCAACGAGTTGAGCCTGGTCAATGCGATCGATTATGCCATCCGGATGGCTGCCAACAGAGCATAATTAAGGAGGAGTTCCATGAAATTCATTCTTTCCCACGCAATTGTACCGGAAGCCATGCAGCTGTTGGATGGCTGCGAAACAAAAGTACTGAATACCCGCGATATGGCGGAAAACAAAGCGGATATCGCGGACGCGGACGCGATCGTCGCCCGGATTTCCCACGTGAACGCGGAAGCCATTGAGGCGGCGAAAAACCTGAAGGTCATCGGCCGCACCGGCGTCGGATACGACATGGTGGACGTACAGGCGGCCACGGCCCGGGGCATCCCGGTCGTGCTGACCCCCGGCGCCAACAACCGTTCCGTGGCGGAACACACGGTGGCGCTGCTCTTCGCCCTGTCCAAGAACCTGGTGGAAGGCCACAACGAACAGATGAAGGGCAACTATGCCATCCGCAACAAGGGCGTCGCATTCGAACTGCTGGACAAAACCATCATCGTACTGGGCCTGGGAGCGATCGGAGGCGAAGTGGCACGGCTGTGCAAGGCGATCGGCATGAATGTGCTGGGTTATGATCCTTTCCTGCCGGAAGACAAAATGGCAGCCCTGGGCTGCGAACCGGTCAAGGATTACAAGGCCGCGCTGCCCCGGTGCGATTTCGTGACGGTACATATGCCGCTGCTGGACAGCACCCGCAATATGATAGGGGAAGCGGAAATCGCCTCCATGAAACCCACCGCCATGATCGTCAACTGCGCACGGGGCGGCATTGTGGACGAAAAAGCCCTGGCCGCGGCCCTGAACGAAGACCGGCTGGCCGGCGCGGGAATCGACTGCTTTGAGAACGATCCGCCGCAGACCGACGATCCGCTGCTGAACGCCAAAAACGTGATTGCCAGCCCCCACAGCGCCGCCCAGACGAAGGAAGCGGTCATCCGCATGCATAAGATGTGCGTGGAAGGCTGCCTGGCGGTGTGCAGAGGAGAAAAATGGCCCTATGTCGCTGACAAGAAAGTCTATGACCATCATATCTGGCAGAACCGCTGACGGATTTTCCCGCCGGAACGGCACCGGCGGTTAAATATCAATCAGGAAAGGAGGATTCCCTTGAAAGCAAAGTATAAAATGAACATGATCACCGGCGGGGTAATCTTTGTCTTCGGACTGGTTTACTTCATCCTCTCCTGGCAGATCGCAAACTTCAAGGGCCTGGGAGCGCCGCCCATCGACGCCAAATTTGTTCCCAGACTGTGGGGCGGCTTGCTGATGCTGCTGAGCCTGATTGTGTTCCTGCGCGGACTGCTGGAGTATCTGCGGCTGAAGAAGGAAGGCAAGATAGAGAAGAAGGACAACGGCACACTGGTCAGCAGGATTGTTGACGCCCGTGAAGTGATCCTGACGTTTGTATGCCTGCTGATCTACATCGCACTGCTTCAGCCGGTGGGGTTCATCATCATGTCGGCACTCTTCATCTTCGCCGAATGTATGATCCTGACGCCGAAGGAGAAACGGAAACCGCTGATTGCCATTGCGGTGGGAATCATCGCTGCGGTCTTTGTGGACTTCGCGTTCGTCCGGCTGCTGCACGTACTGCTGCCCGCCGGTATTCTGGGATTCTGAGTGATTCACAGCCGGAATGTGAATCAGCAACAGAAAGGGGGATAATCCATGAATCCAGATATCATGGCAGGAATCAGCAGTGTATTCGGCGATCCGACGACACTGGTATTCATTGTGGTCGGCGTCGTGGTGGGCATCATCTTCGGCGCGATCCCGGGACTGACGGCCACAATGGCAATTGTAATGTTCCTGCCGCTGACGTATGCCATGTCCGCCACCCAGGGTATTTCCACCCTCGTGGCACTGTACATCGGCGGAATATCCGGCGGACTTGTATCCGCCATACTGCTGAACATACCCGGCACCCCATCCTCGGTGGCAACCTGCTTTGACGGCAGGCCCATGGCAAAGAAGGGGCAGGCGGCCAAAGCACTGGGCGTCGGCATTTTCTTCAGCTTCCTGGGCACACTGTTCGGCATCATCATGCTGGTGTTCATCAGCCCCGTGCTGGCCAGCGTAGCGATCAAGTTCGGCGCCTATGAATACTGCGCCCTGTCCATCTTCGCCCTGTCCCTGGTCATTTCGCTGACCGGCAAAGACATGGTGAAGGGACTGATCTCCGCTGTAGTCGGCGCAATCTTCGCCACGATCGGCCTGTCGCCCATCGACTCCCGGGAACGCTTTACTTTCGGATCGGTGGACATGCAGGCAGGCTTCAAGCTGCTGGTGTTCCTGATCGGCCTTTTCGCGATCACAGAGGTGGTCAAGGAGGCGGAAGCCGTACGGCGCGAGAAGGGATTTACAACAGAAGAAAACGTGCATATGCGCGGGCTGGGCTTCACCTTTAAGGAATTCAAGAGCCAGATTGTCAACACGATCCGCTCTGCCCTGATCGGCCTGGGGATCGGCATCCTGCCGGGCATCGGCGGCGGCGTATCCTGCATGCTCAGCTACACTGTAGCCAAGAACACGAGCAAGGAGCCGGAGAAGTTCGGAACGGGTGTTATTGACGGCGTTGTTGCTTCGGAAACCGCGAACAACGCCGGCATCGGCGGCGCCATGATTCCGCTGCTGTCGCTGGGCATTCCCGGCGACCCGGCCACAGCCATGCTGCTGGGCGGATTCATGGTTCACGACCTGGCGCCCGGGCCCCTGATTTTCCAGAAGAACGGCCCGGTGATGTACGGCATCTTCACTGCCATGCTACTGGCGGCCATCGTCATGTGCCTGTTCATGTTCGGCGGCCTGCGGGGGATCATCAAGGTTCTGAAGATCCCGAAGTATTATCTGCTGCCTGTGATTGTCATGCTGTGCTGCGTCGGCGCGATCGGCGACAGCAACCGCATGTTCGACGTATGGGGCGTCCTGCTGTTCGGCCTGATCGGTTTCCTGTTCGCAAAAGCAGAGATACCAACCACGCCCATGATTCTCGGGTTCATCCTGGGCCCGATGTTTGAAGAGAATCTGCGGCGTGCGTCCAAGATGGCCCAGAGCGATCCCATCACCAATCATCCCATCTCCCTCGTGTTCCTGGCAGTTACCGTGATTGCTGTCGTATTCTCGGTTCGCAGCAATCTCAAGAATTCCAGGAAACTCAAGGCTGAGGCCTTGAAATAGCAACTGATTCCAATCCGGGAAACCGGATAGAATAATAAAAGAAAGAGGTGTCCATATGAAAAAGTTGTTTGCTCTCCTGCTGGCGGTTGCCCTGATCTGCGTATCCGCGGCTGCCTTCGCCGACGCATCCACCTGGCCTGAGAAGGATATCACCATCATCTGCACCCACGGTGCCGGCGGCGATACCGACTACAATGCCAGACTGATGTCCCGCTACCTGGAAAAGAAACTGGGCGTGTCCGTGACCGTCACCAACGTTACCGGATCCAACGGCAATATCGCCATGAACCAGTACAAGGACGGCGATAACAGCGGCTACACCTTCGTGATGACCAACACCGCGGCCCTGGTGGGCAACGAAGTGACCGGCGTCAGCGACTTCAGCTACGAAGCCTTTGAACCCGTCGCGATCTACGGCCGTCAGAGCGGTGAAAACATCATCGTGATGGCTGATTCTCCCTACAACACCCTGCAGGACCTGATTGACGCCTCCCAGGCGGCTCCCGGAACCATCACCTTCGGTATCTCCACCGGCGGCGGTGTGTACATTGCGGCAACGATCCTGAACGCCAACGGCCTGGAAGCCAACTTCCTGGACCAGGGCGACGCCAACAGCCGTCTCGTGGCGCTGCTGGGCGGCAACTCCGAAGTTACCGACGCTCCCTACGCGACCGTGAAGGAATACATCGAAGCCGGCCAGGTCAAGAGCCTGTGCACGCTGCTGGGCGAACGGCCCACGCTGATCCCTGACATCCCCACGGCCAGCGAAACCGTTCCGGACTGCGTCATCAACACCCTGTATGCCTGCCTGGCTCCCAAGGGAACCGATCCCGAAATCGTCGAGAAGCTGAACGCGGCCATTATGGATATCACCACCAATGACGCGGAATACGGCGAGGAGTGCCTGGGCTACAACCTGCAGGCTGCCTGGTCCCTGTCTGTGGAAGACACCCTGACAGAACTTGCTTCCCAGCGCGAAACCTTCATGAAGTATATCGACCTGCTCGGAAACTGATGTATGAAAAAGTCAAAGGGCACAACACAAAATAAAGTTTGATCTCTGTCAGGCGGAGTAACTCAATCCGCCAGGATGAAAAGCAAAAATCCGGCAGTCTGTTGCAGACTGCCGGACTATTTATTTGGTTCTTTTTCTGAAAGGCTTTCAGTCCTGAAATCCATCAGACAATTCAGAATGATGAAAAAACTATTATTGTGAAATTTGATATTTTTAGGTTGGTTTTATGTTGACGGCGCATGATACTCCTGTCGCAGAACGATGCGAAGTTTTCAGGGGAAGGGGGGAAGGCGGAATGGATTACCGGCACGAGATCAAGCATCTGATTTCTCCGGGCGACGCGGCAAGCATCCGGACAAACCTGAGCGCGGTGGCACAGATTGACCCGCACGCAAAGGAAAAGGGTTATTACCGGATCCGCAGCCTGTATTTCGACGATCCGGCGGACACGGCACTGCATGAAAAGCTGGACGGCGTCAACGAGCAGCGCAAATTCCGCATCCGATACTACAACGACGACCTGGGCTACATTATGCTGGAATGCAAGATGAAGCGGGACGGCGTGGGCGCCAAGCCGCAGGAGCGGCTGACGCTGGAGGAAACGCAGAAGATTATCCGGGGTGACATCGACTGGATGGTCCGGAGCGGGAAGCCGCTGCTCGCGGCGCTGTACGTCGACATGAAGTCCCGGCGGCTGGCGCCGAAAACGGTGGTGGAGTACAAGCGGGTGCCTTTTGTATACGGTCCCGGAAATGTACGCGTGACCATCGACTGGGCGATCCGGACCGGATCACCGAAGGATTTTCTGGATCCGGACGGGCTGACGCTGCCGATTGAGGACGATGTGACCCTGCTGGAAGTCAAATGGGACGGATACCTGCCCAATGTGATCTGCAAGGCAGCCGCGCTGAAAAGCCGTTATCCGACGGCGTTTTCGAAGTATGCGGCATGTCGAGTGTGGTGTTGAGTGCGATCGCCGTTACCAAAGCCCGGTGCGTCTTCGACTTCCGGCCTTTGACGGCTGTAGCATGGGACGTGTTTCCCAAAGCTGCAAGCAACTTTGGACACGTCCGCATACGCGGCATGCAGAGTCTGGAGTTAACAAAAACTTCAGGAGAAATCAGCACTTTATTTTTTACGAACAGGAGTGAACCGATATGAGTTTCAATGATATTTTCAAGTCTTCTTTCCTTGAGAACGTGACGGCAGTTTCCATTACGGATATGGCCCTGGCACTGGTGCTGAGCTTCTGCCTGGGACTGTTTATCTTCTTTGTGTATAAAAAGACCTACGCGGGCGTGATGTTCTCCCAGGCCTTCGGCGGCACGCTGATCGCCCTGTCGATGATCACCACAATGGTGATCCTGGCGGTGACCTCCAACGTGGTCCTGTCCCTGGGCATGGTCGGCGCCCTGTCCATCGTGCGTTTCCGTACGGCGATCAAGGAGCCGATGGACATCGCGTTCCTGTTCTGGGCGATCGCGGGCGGTATCGTGCTGGCATCCGGAATGATCCCGCTGGCCATTATCGGCAGCATTATCATTGGCGTTATCATGGTTGTGTTCTGCAACCGGAAGTCTTCCCAGAAGCCCTTCATCGCGGTGGTTTCCTGCGACAACGGGGCAACGGAACAGAAGGTGGCGGATTATCTGAAGCAGAATGCCGGCAAGGTCTTCGTCAAGAGCAAGAGCGCCCAGAAGGGCAGCATCGAACTGACCTATGAAGTAACCCTGAAGAACAACGATACCGACTTCATCACGAAGCTGTCTGAGATGGACGGTGTCGGAAGCGCTGTGCTGGTCAGCTACAACGGCGACTATATGGGGTGATCCCATGCTGAGAACAAAAAAGGCAGACCGCATTGTGGCTTTCTTCACGGCGGTCATGCTGATTGCGGCAGTATGCCTGTGGGGCGCGGTGGAACCTGTCCAGGGCGACGGGAGCCATGAGGTCGGATATGAATCGCTGCTGTTTGACACGGGCAGGGTGCATACGATCGAAATCACAATGAGTGACTGGGACGATCTCATTGCGAATGCCACCACGGAAGAGTACAGGGAATGCGATATGGTGATCGACGGGGAAAGCCTCGGCAAGGTTGCCATCCGCGCAAAAGGGAACACCTCCCTGTCCTCCGTGGCCACCCTCGGATCCACCCGGTATTCCTTCAAGGTGGAGTTTGACCAGTTTGCGAAGGGGAAAACCTATCACGGGCTGGACAAGCTGAGCCTGAACAACCTGATTCAGGACGCCACGATGATGAAGGACTACCTGGCTTATACCCTGATGGGAAAGATGGGCGTGCCTTCTTCCCTGTGCAGCTATGTACAGCTCACCGTAAACGGGGAGCCGTGGGGACTGTACCTGGCAGTGGAAGGCGTAGAGGATGGCTTTCTGGAACGCAACGGCATGACCAAGGGCGAACTGTACAAGCCTGACAGCATGTTCTTCGGCGGCGGCCGCGGCAACGGCCAGGATTTCGACATCGAGAATTTCCGCGAGAAGGACGAGGACAGTACGGAAAGCACGGAAAGCACAGAGAATACGGAAAAACCGGAAGGAACGGACAGTTCTGGCGGGACTGAAGCCGCGGAGCAGCAGGCCGAACAGGGATTCCCGGGTATGCCGGGCGGATTTGATCCCAGCCAGTTCGGCGGAGACTTCGATCCAAGCCAGTTTGGCGGGGATTTTGACCCCAGTCAGTTTGGCGGAATGCCGGGAAGCGGGGACTTTGATCCCAGCCAGTTCGGATTCGGCGTCGGCACGTCCGGCAGCAACGAAAGCGACGACAGCGAAAGCGGCGACAGCCGGAAGAGCAGCCAGGACAAGGGAGGTTTTGGCGGCGGCTTCGGCGGATTCAACTTCGGCATGGGCAGCGACGACGTGAAGCTGGTTTATACCGACGACGATCCGGACAGCTACAGCAATATTTTCAACAACGCCAAAACCAACATCAGCCGGAAGGACAAGACGCGGCTGATCAGCAGCCTGAAGAAACTGAGTGAGCAGGAAGACCTGGACAGCGTCGTAAACAAGGATGAGGTCATCACGTACCTGACGGTGCACAACTTCCTGTGCAACGACGACAGCTATACCGGTATGATGGTGCACAACTACTACCTGTATGAGGAAAAAGGACAGCTGACCATCCTTCCATGGGATTACAATCTGGCGTTTGGCGGATTTTCCGCCGCAGGGAATGCAACCTCTACGGTGAATTCACCGATTGACAGCCCTGTGAGCAGCGGAACGACGGAATCCCGCCCGCTGATTTCCTGGATTTTCAGCGACGACGAAGCGCTGGAGCAGTACCACGAAACCTACAGCCGGTTTATCAGCGAATGCATCGAGAGCGGATGGCTGGAGAAGGAGATTACCCGGGTACAGGAAATGATTACGCCTTACCTGGAACAGGATACTTCCGCCTTCTACAGCACGGAAGAGTTTGAAAAGGCTGTCAGTACGCTGCAAACCTTCTGCGCCAAGCGCGGTGAGAGCGTCCGCGGACAGCTGGACGGAACCATTCCGTCCACCAGCAACGGACAGCGCAGCAGCGACGCCCTGATCGATGCGAGTGAGATTTCCACATCCGACATGGGCAGCATGAACAGCACCAAGGGCGGCGGAGACACTCCCGGCGGCGGATTCGGCGGCGGAATGCCTTCCGGAATGCCGGATATGGGTTCCATGCCGGATATGAGTTCCATGCCTGATATGAGCAGCGGCCAGATGCCTTCCGGAATGCCGGACATGGGTTCCATACCGGATATGGGGAACGGCCAGATACCATCCGGGAGACCGGGCACAGCAGCTGATTCCGGCGACGGCACCGGAAACAACGGCACAGACGCGACGGAAAGCTCTGCAGCATCATCTGAAGCTCCTGCGGGAACGGAAACGGCAGCGCCTGAACTGCCTGCGGAACCCGAAACGACAGAACCGGCAGAGCAGACTTCGGAAAGCAACGCACCGGACAAATCCGGCAGCGCGACGGAAAGACCTGAACCGCCGGCAGGCGGATTCTCAGGCGGCGGATTCCCAGGCGGCGGTGATTTCCCGGGCGGGAATTTCAGCGGCATGGGCGGATACAGTTCCAGCACCTGGATCTGGACGGCAGCCTGCGCGGCAGGACTGCTGGCGGCTGTGCTGATTATCCGTAAGGCCGGAAACCACAATAACTGACATCATCATATGGTAATGACTTTTCCGGGTGAAGCTTCGGTTTCACCCGGATTTTTTATGAGAACGGAAAGGATTTGTTTTGTAATCCGGACCTGCGCATGGTATGATGATTAAAAAAGAGCGGACAAACCAAACAAAGGAGCCGTAAAGCATGAACGACATCAGCATAAGCAATTCGCTCAGCATGCAAAGCATATACGAAGCCTACCGGGACGACGCGGCAAGCCGCCTGGCGGACGGTATCCGTCCGGAAGCCATCAGCAACGAGGACATCCGGCCGGGAAACGTGTTTCTTGAAACATACAGGGTCGTTTCCGACGCGATTCACGGCGGAATGGGCAGCGTGTGGAAAGTGCGCCATGAAAGCTGGAATACCGATCTGGCCATGAAGCGCCCGCAGCCCCGGTTCTTTACGGAGGGCAGTGAACACCGCAAACAGGAATTCATTTCCGAGTGCGAACACTGGATTAACCTGGGCCTCCATCCGAATATCGTCAGCTGTTATTACGTCCGTGAAATCGGAGGTGTTCCGACGATTTTCTCCGAATGGATGGACGGCGGCAGCCTCAGGGATCTCATACAGTCCGGTGCACTGTATAAAGGTACGGAAGAAAAAATCCAGGAACGTATCCTGGATATCGCGGTCCAGACGGCACGGGGGCTGAAGTATTCCCATGGGCGCGGACTGATCCACCAGGATATCAAACCGGGAAATATCCTGCTTACCCGGAACCGGGAGGCAAAAGTGGCGGACTTCGGACTGGCCCGTGCGCAGAGTCAGATGAGCGGCGGCGCACTGACAAGATCCGCAGGGTACACGCTGCAGTACTGTCCGAAGGAACAGGCGGAAGGCGCTGAAGCCGCGGCGTGGATGGATGCATATGCCTGGGCGCTGACCATGCTGGAAATGTACGCGGAAAAAAGACTGTGGACAAGCGGAGCCGAGGTACGGGATATCTTCGAAACCTGTATCGGAAAATGTCCGCACTCCGTGCCGGAAGACATGGCGGAACTGTTGCGCGGATGCGTGCTGCCAGCGCCGGCGGAGCGGCATCCGGATTTCAGCGAACTGGAAACATTGCTGACGGAAATCTATGCCGGACTCACCGGAAGGCCATATCCTCAGGCTGATACGGATTCCTCGTCCGCCGCAGCGGACAACCTGAACAATTATGCCATGAGCATGCTGGACCTTGGCAAAACGGAAACGGCTAAAAATGCCTGGGAACAAGCGGTCAGCGATTATCCGAGCCACGTACAGTCGGCTGTCAACCGGGCCTTCTTCCTCTGGAGGCATGCCGAGATTACAGACAAGGACGTGGAATTTCTTTTCAGAAACCTTCCTGAATCCGCAGAAAAAGAACAGGCAATGGAAAAGTACCGGCTGGAACAGGACGGAACAGTCGGAACAGATGGGGAACTTCTTTCAAAAAGGCTCAGATTCAACGGCGTCAGGGGGAGAGCTTTTGACGGAAACGGCAGGCTGTGGGTAATTGCCGACAGAAGAACAGAAGTATACGATCCCGAAACGGCGGAGAAGTTGCATGAATTCCGCTTCGGTGCGGATCAGCTGACTGCCGACTGGAGCCGGAACCGGCTTTACAGTATCGGAGGGGGAACCATGCACCATATCAGCGCTTTTGACGCAGACAAAATGTGTGAGATCGGAAGCCTGGATTTTGATCCCTGCGACAACGGGAAATTCGACCTGTACCCGGAGACCCAAAGGACCCTGGACGGGACAGCCTATGAGCTGAACAGGAAAGCGAAAACAGAGTGGGATTCCATCTGGACAGAAGAGGAAGGAAAGGTTCTGTGCGTCCGGGAGGCTTCCGTTTGGGACAATGCGGACGACAGGCAGAAATACCTTAAATGGGATAAGGCCAGGAACTCCCTGCTGAAGTTTGCTGCCGCAAAAACAGCACCGCCCGTCCGGAACAAAAAACTCCAGTATATCCTGCGTTTCCGCGTGGAAGAGGAGTTCCGGCTGAAGCTGACAGAGGCCAGGACGGCGGAAGGATACCAGATGCCCGGGCAGTTTCACGGCGGCAGGTATATCTGCACATCTGCAAAAAAGAAATACGGTTCGGACTCGCTGCTTGTGGATTCAGAAACGGGAAGGGTGATAAAAACGCTGGCAGGCATGAAGATCAGCCTGTTCAGCCCTGACGGCCGGTTTTACTGTATCGACAATGCCGGGAACTTAACGTGCTGCAGGATACCGGATGAAATTCCGGAGAAACAGCTCTATACACTCAGCCGCTTTAAGGACATCCACAGGATTATCGAAGAGGACAGCCAGTCCCAGGCACTTTCCGCAGCGTTCCGCGACGCGCTGGACCGGAAGGAATACGACCGGGCGGTCAGGGCATTCAACGAATACAGGGAGATTCCGGACAACACAGATTCAGACGGGGCTATCCGAATGGAACTGGAGCTGAGCCGCGTATGCAGAAAAAAGCGGCTGCACCATTACAGCACACCGGTTACGGATCTGAAGGAACTGGATCTGTCTGTTTCCGATACGGGATGGGCCGGGATTTCCTGCAGATATGAAGAAAGCACCGGCAACTGGAAAACAGGTCCGTCAGGGGATTACGGGCTGAAGTATGTCGATTATTTTACAGCTGCTGAGGAAGCGCTGGAGATTATCCGGTCCGGGCTTCCAGTCTGCTACAGGAACAGGCAGGGAGAGGAAAAGACGCTGCGGTTTGACGGGAGCCTGATCAGCTTCGTACTGATGAACTATGAAAGGACTTCCGTATACGCTTCCATGAAAAACGGGAACAGCGATTCCGATTTTGCCGTGCTCCGGGTTGACATTCCTGAAAAACGGATTACTGTCGCAGCGCTCCGGCGCGGCAGGCCTGCCATGGCGCCGGACGGAAGGATGGCAATGGGAAGCAGCCACAGATGGGACGAGAAGAAGGAAGGACAGTTCTGCCTGTTTGACCATGAGCCCACGGGTATGGAAACGGATCTGCCGCCGCAGACAGCCGTTGTGTTTTCGCCGGATTCTGATTTCATGGTATGCAGATCCCTGCATGCGACAAGGATTGTTTCCGCCAGGCCGGAAAGCACGGACGAGGAACCCTGCAAAGTTCAGGCGACCCAGCTTCCCGAGCCGCCCGCCACAAAGACCGGGATGCCGGGACGACAGATCTATTTCAGCCGTGACGGAATGCACCTGCTGATTTTCGAACCGGAAACAGACCGCGCGGAAGAAGAGAAAATCGCTTCGCAGGTCCGGAAAGGCGCGATTAATTTGCTGTGGGACGCGGCAAGCAACCCGCCGAGAATCTGGAAGGGAAGGCCGTGGCTCCGCCTGAGCTGGGAATATGAAGCGCCAGGCAGCTCTGGCAGCGTACAAGACTGATGACCGGAAAAGCGATAATGGCAGAATGACATAAAGAAAACCAGGGAACGGAAAGTTCCCTGGTTTTTAAAACAGGTTTTTATCTTCCCAGCGTAACTCTCGTGGAAAAGGGAAGACCCCAGACGTACCAGGTGACCACAGCCTCCCGGACGGAATGCATGTTCCGGGCGGTCAGAATGGTTGCCGAGAGATCAGCAGAATCCTTTTTGAAAAGCGTGTGTTCAGCGGTATCGCCGATCAGCAGCACATCGCCGGACATCGGCGTAACCTGGATTTCAATCGTGTCAGCCGACAGGAAGGTATTGTTTTCCAGATGCAGGGTCCAGGTATAGAAAATATAGTCCTCGGGCCCGGTGAGAGGAGCCGGAGAAAATTTCGTGCCGACAAAGGTTTCGTTTTCGACGGATGCCTTGATCTGGTTAAAAGCATCCGCCTGGGAAACAGGATCCGTGGCGACAACGGAGGAAAAGGAAACGGTCAGATTGCTTGTGAACCAGAGATAGCCGACGCCGACCAGCGCGGCAATGACGAGAAGGACGAGGAGTATGGCGAGCGGTTTCAACTTTTATTCCTCCTGATCAGATAATATCCGGTTCATCTCGGCGATCATTTCAGCATCCTTCAGACTGAACTTGAATTCCACACGGCGGGAAGCATCCGGATCCTCGACGCCGCTGGCGTCATAGACCAGATCGGAATAGCTGCGGCCCTTGGCGGTAAGGATCTCCTGAAGCTTTGTCTTCTGGGTCCGGGTCAGGGTCGGCATGTTCAAACAGTACAGCGCCACCTGCAGGGCACGGTCCTGGCTGAGCTTCAGGTTGCTCTGGTAGGAACCGGTGGAGTCCGTATGGCCTTCGATAATGATCTCACCGAGATAGTCCGCGTATTTATCCCGCAGCAGCACATCCAGGTATACAGGAATAAAACGGTTGAGCAGTTCCTGGCCTTCCTCCTTGATAACGGATTTTCCGGTTTCAAAGAAAACGGAGGAATCCAGTACGATATCGCCGGTGTTCGGATCCACGGTCGCCTTCATGTTCGCGGCGGAAAGGGAAGCGGACAATTCCCTGATCATTGTTGTCCGGATGCCGATCAGGTCGTCAATGCGCTGTGCCTGCGTGGAAAGGGCCAGCTGCTGTTCTTCCAGTTTTTTGGAGGCTTCTTCCAGAGCCTGCTGCTGGATGATGAGGGTTGCCTTGGCGTTGTTCAGTTCTTCCTCCTGGGAGGACAGCTTATCCTGCAGCTGATCCAGGTCCATCTGGATAATGACCAGCGCCTGTTCCTTCGCGTTCAGTTCGTCCGTGGCAAGGTTCAGTGCGATTTTCTGCTCTTCCAGCTCGTTGTTTTTCAGATCCAGCTCCAGCGTCTTGGTTTCGAGCATGGTGAAATACTGATAGAGAC
>JAEEGL014512714.1_pt1 | contig 20549 bp, 38 predicted proteins | sample 9134231 | NCBI WGS metagenome assembly JAEEGL01 (sample SAMN16246548, study PRJNA631951) | gut metagenome | biome: gut microbiome; feature: rumen; material: fiber-attached | host: Bos | place: Iran: Karaj | collected 2018-10
CATACCTTTTACAGAATATCGAGTGCGGCAGTATTCGATTGGAAGAGGTTGAATAATAACTGAATCATTAGAGGGAACTAAATATCCATAATAACATCCATCTATTAAAACATTTAAAGCAATATCGCCACAAAGCTTTTTAATATATGAATTATCTAAGAAATTAAGCATCTTAGAAAAATCTTTCATAATTTTTTCTTCTTTAGCTTTATCATCTAAAATTTCTGGTACTATATACCAATCATATCTATACATAAAAGCAATATATTCACAAAGCTTTTTATATATACCATTACTTTTATAAAAGAATCGAGAAAACGCACGTAATGTTTTATAGTCATTTTCCATTAAAGCTTTAAATATTACATGCTTATCTCCCCATGGAAGGCGTGGTCGAAACTTATTAAATGTACCTAAATCTAAAACCGCATCATCTAATTTTTTCACACCAACTTTAATTTTACGATATTCTGGAACTCCACCATTATTATAAATAGTAGAATTTAAATCCAACATATCAAAACCTTTTGAATAAATAGTTTCTTGACGATTCTTTAAATGAGAAAATCCATCCAATACCCTACCTCCTTTCTCTTATTAATAGCCAGCTTTGTGCATTATATAATCATAGGTAATTAAATGCTCTTCAGTATAAGGAATTTCAATTAATGTAAAATCATGTAATGCACAAAATCTGCGCTTTCTATTATCATTATATTGTTGTTGATATAAGCCTTTTTTACCACCAAATTTTGGTGCAGCTTCATAGTGCTATTTACCCTAATATTCTATAATAAAATCAATATTACCATCATCATCAAACACAACAAAATCAAAACGCAAAGGTCTTCCACTGGTACTTTTTAAATCAGGGAATGAATATTCTTCTTTAAAATGTAACCCAGCGTCTATTAATATCTCTTCTATTTTTACTTCTCCTCTACTCGCTCGCATAATACCCTCCTTAATTCATAAACATAAAATCTCCAGCACTAAATCTCTTTTTCTTTTTCTTTGCATCTTCTACTATTTTAATATATAATAATCCGTATTCAAAAGAAGAGAATTTATCTTTTTTAATTCCTTTATTTGCTTGTTTTAGGATAATATTCGTTCCTTCATTTTCCTCACGAAGATTCAAAGTTTCTTCCTTTAATATAGAAGTTAAAGTAAATGGTTTTAAGTAACTTGACCTGTCAACAGGACTCATATTCTAACCAACTTTTGTTCCTAATAATTTTTGCTTTGCTTCACGTTCATCTATTAGCAATTTTACTTTACCAGTAGATAACTAAACTTGAACATTAGCATGCGCCTCTGTGTTCAATGGCGCATTTGCTTTTATAAGATAAAGCGCATCCATTTCGCAATCTTTTGTACGATATTTTTTATATTCTTCTACCGCATCTTCTTGTGTTCCACCAAAAACACCAAAGTCAGGATAAATTTCACTTGTATCTGGGTCAATACTAGGTTTAACCAAAAAGTCTACTAAGCCAATTCCAAGACCATTAGCATCTACTACCATTCTTCTGGCTTTATACCTATAAAATATTTTCTTTAATTCTAATGCCTAATCACCGAGATGGGTATCATGTAATACGTACATATTAACTAAAGATTTTAATGAATTACCACCGGGCTGTGGAGTCACCTTAAAAACGCAAACAACAGTATCATCCAATTTACGCCCAACGTCGACAGAAATAATATAGTATTGCTATTTACTTGAGCGTCCAGACGCTTCATACTCCGGTTGCCGCAATATTCTATTTCTATTAAACATTTCAGAATTAAAGAAAGCATCTTCCGCATCTCCTGTCCATTTAGACTCATATTCTCGTTCAAAAGATGCTTCATTATAAGTACCTTCATCCTTTTGGTCTTGAATAAATGTTTTACTTTGTAAACCTACCTCAACAGGTAATCGCCAAGTGCCACCCAATACCATGCATCGATCAGGCTGCATTACCATGCGCACTAAGAAACTAATTAATTTATCATATGGAAATGTACCCTTATAACCAGCAGTAGTAACATAAACCTATGATTTATTTAAAGTTTCATTTGCCTAAGTGGTTCCATCCATACATCTTCTTGAGATAGCCATGGTTGGAATAATAACTTCTTGTAGAATTTGACCATCTACACCAACACATTCTTCTACTAATCCACCATGCTTACGTTTACCTCTTGAACTCTCTCTTGCTGCAATATTATCAAGAGTAGAACCACTCTTAAAAACATATTTACAGTAATCCTTTCCTTCAAGAGTTTTACCACGTCGCCAATCAATTTCATTTCTTAAAGAAGGAATTAAAGTACATATTTCATTAATCTTATCTTTAAGAATCCCCGCAGCCTATTCTTTACCACCAGAAGTAACAAAGAGATTACAACGAGGATAAAGAATACATCTAACCATCAATGCCATTACTGAAAGAAATGATTTTGAATATGCACGAGGAAAAACCGCATACACATATTGATGTCGCATAACAGAGCGTAAGAATACTCGCTAATAAAAATAAAAATGAAATTCTCCTTCTTGCACTTCTGTGCGCGTTCCACGCGTCATAAAGTCAATAAATATATCAGGATATTCTCTCCAAAAGGCAATATACTATCTAGCTGCTGGAATGATAGCATTAACTCGTTCTTCAGATAAACCAATTTTCTAATGTTGTTGAGTTAAATTTAGCAAGTCCTGAAGAGCCATTATATTTTACCTTCTTCAGACAAGAAATTTAATAAGTCCGCATCTGTCATTGCTTCATTATCTAAGAACTCGCTATAATCTTCAAAGTCACTATCTTGTAGTGTCTATTCTATTTCTTTAATGATATCATCTTCACCATAATCAATATCTGCATCATCCGCAATTTCTGCTGCGGCATCTTCTTTTTGATTATTTTTAACAGCTTCTTCTATTAATTGACTTAGATTAGTTTCTTCTGTGATTAATCCATATGTATATCGTTTCATATCTAAAATAGTCTAATCTACTTTATCATTTGGTTCTGAAATATAATAGCGAGGAATAAATCCTTCTTTTTCACAAATCATAACTAATTCACCAATAGCATCAATGTATTCTCCACCTTCTGCTTTATTCTAAGCCGCAGTGAACTTACCTGAGCGCATTAAAGTATCATAAACTTTAGATATTTTCTAAAATCCTTCAATATCTCCAATATCTATTAATTGATTAGCTTTTAATGAAGCCTTACAAATTAGTTTCAAAGTATCTATATGACCAGCAGATTGAATATCATATGACTCCATCATTTCTGCATACAACTATTCTAATTTAACCCATTCTTCTGGCTTATAAGATTTACCCCATTTAAGGCGCAAATAAGTACAATCTTCTTCTGTTAATCCTAATTCTTCTGCAGTTTGCGCGGGCACGCCCTAGGCGAAATAGTCCTCATCACCTGTCGCCGCAAATGGGTTGGGCGGTGCAACCACAACGCCTAATTCCTCAACACTTTCTATCGGAGGCGGAGGGTTAGGATTTTCTGGAATGGGTTGTATGGCTTTTTCGAGCGCATTATCTATGTCCGCACGTGAATAACCCGCATCTTTCATTGTTTGTTCAATACGAGCTTTCGCAACTTCTTGTAAATGCTCAGTATCAGCCCAGCGATATTCGCCAAACTATTTGAGCTTCATTTTTGAGAGATAACGTCCCAAAATAGTCATACCAGTCATTTTCTTAGAATTACGACCATAAGATTGGAGTAGTTTGTTCCATTCATCTGGAATATAAGGCACATCGGCTTCTTGTAGAATCCAAAGATATGTTTCTGGATTCCAGTTGTCTACGCGCATGGTCATACATTTTTTACATACAGGAAATTTTCCATCATTTGGATATTTTTCTAAATTATTTGATGAATAAAATTGATCAGCTGCCATGGTGCGGCCGCACTTTTCACAATAATATTGTTTATTCAAGGGTTTCGGTTCCATTTATTTTATCCACCTTTATTTTTATAATTGGTTGTTTCTTATTTCTACATTCTTTACAAATACTATAATATCCATCTTTACTTGTATTATTTTTACTAAAATATTTATTATGAGCTAATTTAATTTGGCCGCTTCTACTACAACGTTTATATTTTCCTCTGGATTTATTAAGATAATACCATTGAAGAAAATCATCTTCAGCAGCGGACGCAATTAATTTAGGAATCTTTTTTCGCCATAAACTTGATATATATTCAACACTATGTTTTATACCAAACTCCATTTGAATGGTAAATTGTATATCTTTATTTTGCATGCCATCTATTTTACACTCTACGATGCGCATATATAAAGGATATTTTTCTAAGGCTTTATCGCAAGTGCGTTCAAAGTCGTAGACAAGACACCAGGTATCACTATCTAATCGACTCCAACTATCTTCTTTAAGGCGAGAATAATTAACCAAAATAGCTTCGCAAACTTTTGGATTCATTAGATTCACCCCTTCTGGAATGGGGAAGCCATCTTCCCATTCATATACATCTTCTAGGAGTGGCATATTAAATGAAGTATGAGTTATTTTATTGAAAGTAATTGGTTTGCGGTAAGCATTTTTTATTAAATATTGGTCTCGGCGCATTTCTATAAGTGCGCTTTTAACTACAAAACGTTCACGGCCTTCCACTCGCTGCAAATAGCCTTCCCATGCATCTATGCTTTCGCGCAATTGCCGCAGCATAGGTATGTCCGCAAGATCTTGTTTGGTTATTGTTACTTTTGGTTGAAATATAATTTGTTTATTATTGGTTATTAAATTGTAGATTCCATCTTCACCATTTTCAAACTGTGACACAAGACCCTCAAATGATGTTTCTCGTTTATTAACGGTCACCATATGATTATCGGTAAGAATCTTTTTTTGTTTTTTTTCTTCCTTCTCCATGGCGAAAATGAGATAGTCTGTTAAGATTTCTAAGTACTTTTCTCCTGGATTAGGATTTTCTTCTAAGATTTGCTTAACTAGTTCATTACGCTATTCAGGGGTTGGAAGAGTATAATCTAATTTAATCACTCTCTTACCTCCAGTCTTAAGAAGATTATAACACAAAAATTGAGAGATGTCAAAATTGAAACAAATCAAATTTTTTTATATAATATAATTAGAAAGGAGATTAAAATGATAGGTATAATAGTTTTAAGTATTTTATTAGGTATTTGTGTTTTATTATTGATTTTATTTGGTCGCGCAATTCTTTTTTAGCATATGACTCTTACTGAAATTTAGAAGTATTTAAATAATTTAGAGTTTTTAAATGGTGGTAAAATAGACGATGATTTGGTTTTAAACCGATATTATGGTACATTAATTATAGGATGCTAGCTTGCGCAACAAGATGGTAGTATTTGGGATATATCATTATATGAAAAAAAACGAATAATAGGATTAACTATTTTTGTCACTAAAGAAACAATTTTAAATAAATTGATGATAAATTCGCAAAAATTTGTAGGATATAATATGGAAGAAATAAGTGAAATGATTGTACAATTATTACAAGAAATAAATAATGAAGTAGATATTAATCCTTGTACCGAAGTTGTGCAATTTAAAGATGGAACTTGGTTATTTAGGTCGGTGAAACAAAATGAAAACAACGATTGATGGGCGCATGTTTGAAGCGCAAGATAAATGGGAGGAGTATGCGCAAGAACATGGCTGGGAAAATCCTTGGGATATTGAAGATGAAATAATGGAAAAATATAGAAAGCGTACAGAAATTGGAAAAAGTAGCTGGGAAATAGTTATAGAAGATCCGAGTAGTGAAGATGCGTGGCGTTTAAAAGCAAATAGATATTATAAAGAAAAGTATATTAAAAGAAGAGATTTGTTTTTATTTTATCAGTATAAAGAGTGGATGAATTGGGAACAGTTGCGGAACTTCGTTCCACGGTGGTGTTAGATATTTTATCCTTGTGATGATGCAAATGGTTAGTGTAGCATAGAGTGCGAATGGTGGCCTTGCTAGAATGCGGAAAGAAAAACTCCAGAAATAGAAGAATTAATGGAAATAATAGAACATTATGGTTAAATATCGTAATCCGAAATTGAAAAAGGTTTCAAGATTTTAAATTGCCAGACACTAATTACCAAAGATTTCCATTAGTTATTTTGCACAAAAATAGCCCCCCCATTTTGTGCAACTTGCACAAATAGTTTTTTATTTTCATCTGGCTAAAAAAGAATAGGGCTATCCCCAGGGTTTTGCAAAGCTGTGGGGGTGGGGTGCTATCTTCTACCCCCAACAAAACACGCATGTAATACAATGTATAACATGTGACATACAACAACACAGTAATGTACATGCAGCAATGCACACTAAGAACATACATAACAATAAAAGAACACAATAATACATAATAGAGTAATGTATATTATACATTACTCTTTTTTATTTATCTGTTTACGTACTTAAAAAACAAAGTTTGTCCTAAAGGAATAAACCACAAGGCTATAATCAAATATTCTTTAAAGCATCCCAAAACTACACACACGCAGGGCTATCTTCTCCTACTTGCACCGGCCGTACATGGTAGCTATGCACAGCGAGCTGCTATGTAAGGCCGGAGTTCGCGTTTGTACAAAGTGCACAAAAAATCGTTCAAAAATGGCACAAATTTCGTCGCTTTGCACAAAATCCTTTAACAGACTAAAGCGTTAAAGCGCCGGGAAAGTTTGTAGACTTGCACAAAAACCAAGGCTTCGACCATGCCATGTTTGTGCAACATGCTACAAACGCTTTAACAAGCTAAAGCATCATGAATTGTGCAAGTATACAAAGTTTAACACTTGATAGACTATGTATTTGTGCAACATGCTACAAAACTGTAGCAAGCTAAAGGACTAAAGAATTGTACAAAAGCACGAAAATAAACGCCGTAATACTATGGCTATTTGTGCAAACATACAAAGTTTAGAGAGTGAATAATTATGCAAAAAACGATGAATACTGTGAATAAAAGCACGGATGCAGAATACCAAAGTTGACAACTTGTCAACCACAAAAAGAGTGTTTGTTAACACGTGCTAACTGCGGTTAGCAGTGTGTAACTTGATCCGGTTAACACGTGCTAACTGTGATTAGCTGGGGATAACTGCGGGGGACCATGCGCGCGTACGCGTCGCGCGCGCATAATGCGCGCTCGAATCCATTCTGACAAGTGTACGGCTTTTCCTCACTTTTGCGGAAAGTGTGGCGTATCTCAAGCCCTATACAATTTGCACAAAACAAGAGAGGAGAATTTGTGCAAAACGTAAAACGTTAAAAAAATGGCAAAAAGGGCTTGCAAAAGGCTTTTGCATGGCTTATAATGGCCACAGATCGAGCGAGCGACGGCCACACAACAGTCGCAGTTGGTCAACAGGCCAACAGGAAGGAGTACACATGAACATCGAGCGCATGATGGAGGATTTCGCACGGGACACTCTGCTGGGCAACATCGTTTGGCTTCTGCCGAACACCTCACTTGTGAACGTAGAGGTCATGGACCTGTACACTGGCGAAATCACTGCACGGTATCTGAGGCATGACGGTGAATGGTTGCGGTTCAGGCTGACCACCATCGAGGTGCAGACGGTCAACGAGGTCAAGCACCTTATGAAAACGCTCGTGCTGGGTATCACCGCTGACAGGGAAGATACAATCAGCATCACGGTTTGCGAGGACGAGGAGGCGTAAGCCTCCTCACCTCAGGAAGCTCACACACCGGACAGAAAGGAGTACAACCATGCAGAGCAGACACCTTGAGAACGACAGAAAGTCGAGGATGAAAGCGATTGAGGTTATCGGATACGGCAAGCCAGTAGCCACAATCGAGGTAGACAAGGGACATCGCAACGGTCCAGAGGTCCACACGCTGAGCACAACCGGGATCGTGACCATCCGGAACAAGCGGACCCGCAAGGTCATTACCTACCTCATCGCCAGACCCGGGCAAGTCATGAGGTTCTTCAACGGGGATGCCCCGCAGGACCTGCTTGACTTGGCAAGAGCCCACCAGCGGTTAGGTCTGAATATGGCTTAAGTCGAAACCCCTTCGGGGGTCTGTGGGAGATAGCCTACCCACACTGATGAGACAGGCTAACAAGGGTGGCGACCAACGCCAAGCGCAGTAGCGCAGAAAGGAAAAATATCATGTTGACACTGACAAGCTGGCAGAAGTACCTGGGTGTGCGGGAAGCCACTCAGCAGGAAGCCGCCACCTATGAGGCTATTGAAGCCATGCTGGAAACCTTCACAGATGACGAGTTTGATAAGCTCGTTGAGGCGTGCAGTGAATACGCTTTCAGCTACGGACCGGGGCGCAAAGCCGCCTACAAAAAGGTGTGGCGAATGGCCCACAACTTGTGGGTGTCGGTTTCGGACCTCATGACATGGTACTGCGTGGAGCCGGCCTAAGCCGGCTCCCACCACCAACAGAAAGGAGAATCTTCCATGATTAACAAGCTTGCGTATTTCTCTCTCATTGGCCTCTTTCTTCTGGTCTTTGTAGGCTGTGCGGTCGATGCACAGGCCAGCAATCCCGAAACTCTCTATCCTGCGGTGATGCAGGTTGTCGAGGTGAATGCTGATGAGGACCTGCTGGTCCTTGCAGACTTCAACGGCAACGCGTGGGAGTGGGAAGGCGTGGATGACTGGCAGGTGGGTGACTTGGCTGGCCTCATCATGAATGACTGCGGGACTGTGGTTATCTATGACGATGAGATAGTTTCTATCCGGTATTGCGGATGGGTGAACGAGTGGGGAGCATGAGCTCCCCATTTGTACATTTTGCCAGTTGACAAATTGTGTTTCGTCAATTTGCACAAATTTTAATTTCAGCGTTTTGCACAAATATGCCGACCAAAAATTCATAAAGTTTGTGCATATTGCCTATTGACAGCCGCCCGCGCACGGAGGCTATGCACAGCGAGCCTCCTCGTGCGGGCGGTTCTCGCGTTTTGTGCAATATGCACAAATTTTTAACGCATAAGACACCTCTAATTGTGCAAGATGACGAATCCCAAAATGTCAATAGGTAATTTGTATAAAAATAAAAAACTTTTTTGTGCAGAACGTAGAATTTGTAAATCAGCTATTTTTATCAGTTTTACACAAAAGAAGCAAGGTTTGATTGTATAGTTTTTACAAAATTTTAATAAAATCATTTTCTCTGTTTTGCACAAAAAAAATCAAGTGCAACGTCGATTGATTTCAGAATCAAATATTTTTTGTGTGACTTAAGTCACATTTCTCGTTCCGGAAAACGTCTTTGTTAGCCTATTCTAACTACCCTCAACTTTAGTTTGCTAAAGTCCCCCAAATTAGTAGAGAATTCAATCTATTCCGGAGAATTTGGTCTTTATACTATATAATTCAAAAAAGCTTTTGGTTCAGAATTCAAAAATACGCCACATCATGGGGAATAACACGCCCAAAAAACTTTTTTTACCCCCAAAAACCCTTGTGTATCAACGGTTTTCGCCCTTTTGTAACCGGTTTGTAACCATTGTAACCAAACTGTAACTTGCTTTTTGGCTCATTTGGGCTTATGATGGGACCATCGAAGGCGAGGGCGGCCGACGCAACAGCCCACCCGGCAAAACGACGAACCGGGAGAAAGGAACAAAATGACTATCCGTGAGATTCTGGAGAACACCTCCCTTGACTACGCCATCATTTCCAAAGTGGACGATAGCGTCATTATCCACGACTACTACTGGGACCGGGAGCAGGGCTTGTATGACGTGGGCTTCTTCTCCGACAAGACGGCGCAGGCCATCTTGAACAGCACCCCCTACAAGGTGTTCGTTGATGACTATGTCTGCGACGACGGCGGCTTCCTCCGCATCTACCTTGGGCGGAACGAGCTGATTGCTCGTTTCCGGGAAATCTAAGTCGAAACCCCTCCGGGGGTCTGTAGGGGATGGCCTCCCTGCACTGATGATGACAGGCTGAAAGGAGAAAAATTATGTATACCAATATCGACTACTCCCTGCCCTACATGCCTTGGTCCAAGTTCGATTGGAATATGGAAATCATTGAGGTTTCCAAGGGCGGATGGGTCCAGTTTAAGGACTACGCCGGAAACGAATGGGTCACCTGTGAGGACGACGACGGGGGCGATGAGCTCGCCCCCGACGAGCTCCCCAGCTGGATGGACTGCGATTCCCCGGAGTTCCTGCGGAATGAGGATTTTGAGCTGATGATGGCGGACGTGAATGAGTACCAAGATATCATCATTGACCGCCTGCTTCGAGACGCCGACTTGTTCTAATCCAAAAGTCGAAACGCCCTCTGGGGCGTCTGTCGGAAATAGGCTACCGGCACTGATGAGACAGCCTAACAAGGGTGGCGACCAACGCCAGACGCCCATAGGGCGATGGAGATTTCCATGAGTATCCTGAATTCCCTGACCCTGTACGGTTTCGACACAGTCTCCGCCAACGCTGTCTGGTATGGCTACGGCTCCCTTGTGAGTGGAGTGACCATCCGCGTGGAGCAGGTTGGCAACCTATTCCGCATCAACGGCCACCGCTGGCTGTACGACTCCTATGGGGAGCTGGTGGCTGACACTTACATCCAGCGGTTAGTCCCTGCGGGCCTGGTCTGGGGGATAGTCCTTCAGCTCCGGAAAATCTGACCACCAACGGGGAAAGAGGGCTGACGAAGCCCCCTTTTCCTTTTCTTGTTTTAACTATCCCCAACTGCGATTTTTGCCCTCATGAAATATTTAATTCATTTTCTAAGCCCCCTTTTTTCACTTTGTGCATTTTGACGAAAATTTATTTTCGTTATATGGAACAAAATTTAATGAAAATCTTTGGTTAATTTGCTTATTGACGGCCGGCCGCCTACGGAAGCTATGCACAGCGAGCTTCTGCGGGCGGCCGGTTTTCGCGCTTTGTGCAATATGCACAAATTTTTAACGCATAAGAGGCTCTTTTTTGTGCAACATGCTGTGTCCCGGAATGTGACTTGGTCACGCTGACTATCAATTTATTATAAAATTTATTGCTATTTTTTTTGATATTTTTATTGTATAAATTTATTGCAAAAATAAGAAATAAATAAATTAAAACAATTTTTTATAATATTTTTTATGTTAAAAAATATACATAAAATAAACCTATTTTTATCATTGTAAAAATGTATAAAATTATTTATTCTTTTTTAAGAAAAGAGCGAGGGGCTTTTCACCGCCCCCCGCCAGCACTCAACAGAAAGATAATTCCAATAGGCATGCCAACGACCAAACCCACGCCAGCCACGAACCAAAGAATATCAATAATCATTTTCAGCACTCCTTTAATTTAATTTGTTGGGGGTCTTGGCCCCCTTGGCAAGTATAGATTACCACATACCCGAAAGAAAAGCAAGATGGCAAATTGTACAAAATACCCCTGATCATTTTGTTTGATTTGACTATTGCAATCTATCCGGGTATGTGGTAATCTATACTTGCCAAGGGGGCCAAGACCCCCAACAAATTAAATTAAAAGGAGATTACAGCTATGAAGAACATGATGATTGATATGGGTCTCGCTCGTTATGCCACCGCTGAGGAAGTTTCTGTTTTCAAGAAGGTAGACGCCCTCTTGAACAAGGTTTCTGACGACTTCTATGATGACGTTGTTACCGCTATTAGCAATCACGTTTTTATGTTCCGTGAGAACACTCGCAAGTATTATCAGCGCATTTACCGCTATGCTAAGAAGTTGGGCGTCAAGCCCTCTGAACTGATTCTTTGGTATTACATTGAATCTGAGAATTGAGAGGGCACAAGCCCTCTCTTTTCTTTTTTTACTTTGGAAAATCAGATCCCCGAAAATTTTCTTTAAAAATTTCAAAAAAGGTATTGACAAACCCGGAGAAATGAGTATAATAATAAGCACAGAGGGCAAGGACAAGCCCAAAAAACCAGAAAGGGAAAATAAAATGAAGATTATTGACAAATTGATTGACAAAATTTTGGCGTCGGACTTAAGAATCCTGAACCCCTCTTGGAAAACCTTGAACATCATGGGATACATCGGACTGGCTATGATTCCCATAAGTTGGGCCATTGTAGTAATTGCCCTCCTCACTCTGTGAGGAGGGTTTCCTTTTTCTCGGGTGGTTAGCTCAAGCTAACCTGAGTTAGTATCTGCTAACTAAATAAAAAAAGCCCCCCATTCATCGTATCACGTTTTTTTGAATTTGTCAATAGGTTTTTTCAAAAAAGTTTTTTATTTTTTTTCAAAAAAGTATTGACAAATTCGGATGAATGAGTATAATAATAATCAAGGACGGGGCCCCAATAGGAAGGGCCTCCAAGCCGACAATAGCCCTTCGAGAGGGTGCGGGGGTCGGACCCGCAAGATAATAAAGGGAGATGTAAAAAATGGAAATTATCTTAGCTATTGTGTATTTTATTCTTGCGGGACTGTGCTGGAAAAGCTACAGAGAAACCGCAGAAGATAATTGCCAGTTTGGTATGCTGATTTTCGTGTTGGTGGGTCTGCTGTGCTTATTCTTCAAATTTCTTTGGTAAATTTGAAAAAAGGTATTGACAAACCGGGCACGACCTGCTATAATACAATCAGAAAACAGAAAAGGAATGAATGAAATGAAAAAAAAGATTTATGAAATTACCATTCTTTGCGGCGGTGAGGAATCCACCATCACCCTTGTCAATCCTAACCGCAAATTCCTTAAAGAGGGAAAAGCTGAATACTCCGGGGCTAAGATTATCAAAGTAAAAAGAATTAAATAAATTTGAAAAAAAGTATTGACAAACCGGGCAGAGTCTGCTATACTATAATCAGAAAGAGGGAAGGAAAACCCAACAAACCAGAAAGGAAAAAGGATTATGTGGAGCATTGAAATCAGAAAGATTGATGGTGAGTGGGCCGACACTGAACTGATTATCTGGAAGGGCCTGCCGGAGAACTACGAACCGCCCAAGGGCTGGAAGGTTATCGCCATTGACTACGAGGACTGAAAAGTCCTCTAGTCAAAAAAATCTAAAAAAGGGCTTGACAAACCGGGGAAAGCGTGCTATAATACAATCAGAAAACAGGAAAGGAATGAATGAAATGAAAACTTATTTTTACAAGGGCAGAGATTTCACCGCTGAAAGCTGGGAAGAGGCTGAGCGTATTGTCGCTGAGGAATACGGTTACTGCGATGCAGACGAGCTGTTCGAGATGGAAGAGGAGGACCTGTAAAGGTCCTCTTTTTTTCGTCATTTTGCACAAAAATTTTTTTTCAGCGATTTGCACAAATATATGGCGAATTTTTGAACAATTTTTGTGCATATTGCCTATTGACGGCCGCCCGCACATGGTAGCTATGCACAGCGAGCTGCCTTGTGCGGGCGGTGTTCGGGAGGCTATAGGAGTTTGGAAATTTTTTCCATATATAGCAAAAACTGGGACGTCTGCCAAATTTTCCCAAAACTATTTTTTTTCAAAATGTTTCATTTTTTTCGCCGGGATATACATTATTATAATATTCCAAAGTTTTACCATAAGCAAAACCTTATCTTGCCATAAGTTTTTTATAATCTTAAAATTTTTCAAAAAATTTTGAAAAAACCTATTGACAAGCGGAAATGCCTGTGGTATGATGTAGACACTTCAATAAGGGAGGGCCACGAGCCATGAAAAAGCAGATTTACAACATTTCCACTTCCTTCCACTTTGAGCCGGTTGCCCACAAGGGCGCGCCCTATAGCTTCGACGGCTCCCACTGGATGAACGCCGGCGAGTTTACCGAGTGCATGGTCAAGGCTTGCATGGGCTTCTCTTGTGAGAAGGACGCCAACACCCCCTATGACCGGGGCAGCGACATTCCGGAAATCAACGCCAGCGTCAAGTCCGGCGGGGCCACGCTGGTCAACATGAAGCTCGGGGCCACGGACAGCGAGTTCCTGAACGTCTTCTTTGAGAACGTCCACAGCGACAAGTTCATCTGGGGGGTTGTGGTTGATGACCAGCTGACCACCTACACGATGAACGCCAAAGAGTTCCGGCCCTTCTGCGAAAACTTCGGAAAAATCAACGAACGGGGTTACTTCCGGTTCAAGAAAACTTCCGGCAAGATGCTCAGTTGGTTGGAAGCCCACAACTAAGGGCTTCCAACCACCCGGGCGCCAGCCCAAAAAAAACTCTTGACAAAACGCCATAAACCTGCTATACTGTATTTAGAAACCAAAAGAAAGAAGGAGCGAAAGATATGAAACTGTTCGGCATTGACTACTGCGAAAACTTCTGGGACGGCAATACTTCCCACGTTTGGGGTAGGATTTACAAGAGATACAGCCCCTATAAGAAAAAGCCCTATTCCTACTTTTTCATTAAGCATGAAAAGAAGAAAAAAACCTTCTTCCGCATCACTGATAACCTTTTTATTGAAAGATAAACCAAAAGAAAAGAGGAATAAAAATGAATTATTACAAAATTGAAATTATGGACCCGTTTGGATTCATCACCAAAGTATTTGCAAAAACCCCCTGCAGGCTTCACGATGTGGTAGTAAATAAGCGGTTTGATTTGGACGATGAAACCACGGTGACAGAAATCCGCATCCTGTCCTTTTTGCAGTATCAGTTTTACTCTCTGCGGCTTCCGCGGACTCAGCCCCACTTGTGGCACAATTTCAGACAGTGCAAGGTTAGCCTGTAAGCACAGGCTAACTCACCCGGGCGCCTTCGTCAAATTGCACAAACTTCTAAAACTTGCGATTTCCCTATTGACTTTTATAAAAAAATTTGGTATTATAATATCAGAAAAAGAAAAGAAAAACCTTTACGAAAGGGTTGGTAAAGATGATGAACAAAGCTATTTATTTTGACATGGACGGCACAATTGCTGACCTGTATGGGGTGGAAAATTGGCTTGATTTGATTATCGCCCGCAATCCCCTGCCTTATGAAATTGCTAAACCTCTTGTGAACCTTTCTGCGCTTGCCCATAGGCTCAACAACCTGCGGAAAAAGGGTTGGCATTTGGGAATTATTTCTTGGTTGTCTAAAGAGGACAACCCCGATTATAATGAAGTGGTAATTCAGGCGAAAAAAAAGTGGCTTGAAAAGCATCTCCCCTCTGTTTTTTGGGATGAAATTAGAATCGTTTCCTATGGCACCCCGAAAAGTACCGCAGTTAATAATATCGGGGTTCTGTTCGATGATGAAGCCCCAAATAGAATTGAATGGGAAAACGCGGGTGGAAACGCCTACAATGTGCATAATATTATGGATATTCTGGAGGGCCTGAAAAATGGATGAAAAAACTGTCAAACAAATTAATAAAACTGATGGTCATGGTTTAGACATTCTCCGCCGTCGGTCTAAAAAATGGATAAATAAAAAAGGCCGCGGTTCTGAATATAATCGGGCCGCTGAAAAACGAAAAAAAATAGATTGAAAAATACACCTGTTTCCTTTTAAAAATACAAATAGAAAACAGGTGTATTTTTTAACTCATTTTTTAAATAAATAATACCCTATATTTTCGTTTGAATTTTACTTATGTTCCATTTTTTGGAAGTGTGCGGCCGGCCGCACACGAATGCTATGTATGGCGAGCATTAGCGTGCGGCCGGCATTTGCGCACCCGTCATAATTCACAAAAATCAGACCAAAATCGTACAAAAATTTGTGCAACTTTTTTTATCCCGGAATCTAATACCCGGGCGCCCGTCATTTTGCACAAAGAAACTTTATTTTTAGCTCCCCAATTTGTGTATTTTGACGAGAGGAAATTTTCAAATTAGTATTGACATTTACCCCGCCCTATGGTATATTATACTTGTCCAGAGGGCAAGGGGCCCCAAAGTCCGACGGACAGAGGTAAACCGATAAGTTTTTGGAGTTTTTTTCCATTCGCAGTCCTCAATAAAAAAACGGTAAAACTGCAAAAAAACTCTTGACAAACCCTCCACCCTGTGCTATAATTAAATCATCAAAGGGAAGGAAAACCCTCCAAACCAGAAAGGATTGATACTATGGCTACTTCTAAAATGACTACCATTAAGGCTCTGGACTACGTTCTGGAAAACTGCGACATTCCTGCCGACGTGGCGGAGAAGCTTGTCCACATGAGGGCGCAGGCAGAGAAGAAAAACTCTGCGGAGCGCAAGCCTTCCGCCAAGCAGGTTGAAAACGTGGCTATCCGTTCGGAAATTCTGGATTTCCTGCGGAACAGCAGTCGTCCTATGACGATTTCCGACATTAAGTCGGGCGTTCCTGCGCTGAATGACGCTTCTTCTCAGCGTGTTTCGGGTCTGATGCGCCCCCTGGTTTTGGGTGCTTTGGTTACGAAATTCGTTGACAAGCGGATTACCTACTTTGAAGCGGTGGAGGGGATTTTTTAATCCCCTCCCCGAAAAGGGGGAAAATAAATGGATAAACTGCAACACTTAATGAAAACCCTTGACTTGACAGAAGAAGAAGCAAAACAAGTTATTGCCGATGATGATGCAATAGACCACGGCGCAGATTTATTTGCATTGTCACCAGAGCAAAAAAAGGTAGAAAAAAAGATGCGCCAAGCGGACAGAAAACCAACCGCCTATAAATTCGCCAAAAAAGAGCGTAAAGCAAATAACGCAAAAAGAGCATTGATAGAAATACTCACAAATGCGGTCACAGAAAACGGCGGTGAAAATCTGGAAGTTTCCAACGTAGAAAGAGAGTTCCTTTTCACCTTTGAAGGTGTAAAGTACAAGGTGGTGCTGTCGGCCCCCAGAAAGTGAGGACGCTTTAGCGCTTTAGGGCGCTAAAGCGCCGCCCGGGCAACTGGAAGAAAAATCCAGAAAAAAAATTTGAAAAAAGTATTGACAAACCCAAATCAATCTGTTATACTATAATCAAGGTTGAGGGAAGCGAAGGCAAGCCCCAATCAATAAAAAATGAATGGAGAATGAAAAATGGGTTGCTTCTATGTTGGTTTTAATTACTTCCGCCGTAAGAATGGTATTTTTAAGTTGGGCGAAACTGGAAAGGATACTCCTGCTGAACGGCTTGCGGGCATTCGTCGCAATGAACATTTCCAGTGTCTGGGATGGATTAAGATGCCAAAAGCTACCAAAGCTGAACGGCTTGCGGTGGAAAGTTACGCACGGCTGAAAGTATCCTACCTGTTTGAGCACGTGCAGAATGACCATTTTCTGTACAACATCACTCCAAACCGCAAGTATGAACAGGCGCAGGAAATCGCAAAGTTGACAATCGGCTATGCCGTAGAAGCTTGCAACCTGTACAATATTCCTTATAGTCTGGGAAATAAAGAGTACAAGCGGGGTTAATCCCCCGCTAACTCTGCCCGGGCGCCTGTAACCAAATTGTAACCATTTTGTATCTGATTTGTAATTGACATTTCCGCAAAATCTGCTATAATAATAAATGTCAAGAGGACGGGGGGACAAAAACCCCGAACAAAAAAAATCAAAAAAATTCAAAAAAAACTCTTGACAAAAGCCCCTGCGGGTGCTATAATAAAGGTGTCAAGAGGGAGAGGAAACCTCCCCAAGACATAAATAATTTGGGTGGCGACCAACGCCAAGGAGTTGTGTATTATGACTAACAAGATGACTTATGTGAAGGCTCTGGAAATGGCTATCGCTTCCCTGCCCGCTGACTTCAATGAGGAAGCCATGGAAAAGCTGGTTGCTTGCAAGGCCAGCTATGAGAAGCGGAACGCTTCCAAGTCCAAGGGTGAGCGCAAGCCCACCAAGAAGCAGATTGAGAATGAGGGCATCAAGTCCCGCATTGTTGAACTGCTGACTGGCCATGAGCCTATGCAGGCCAAGGAAGTGGCCGCCGAGCTGGAGCTTTCTTCCAGCCAGCAGGCTTCCGCCCTTCTCCGCCAGCTGGTAGAAGCTGGAACCGTGGAGAAGGTTGTGGAGAAGCGGGTCAGCCGCTTCCAGGTGAAGGGGGAGTAATCCCCCTTCCCTTTTTCTTCCAGGGTTAGCAGTGGCTAACGCGCCCGGGCGATTGGAAAAAATTTCCACCAACTTTTTTTGAATTTACTATTGACAAATGCCCTGTGGAGTGTTATACTATACTCAACAAAGGAACGGAGGACAAGCAAATGGCAAATGTGATTTGGATTATTGTTCTTCTGATTTGCTTCCTTCTTAATTGGGAGTATGCAGAAGAAACAGGGAGCAAGTTTAGTTATGTGGCAATGATTTGTTGCGGGGTTGCGGTCCTGCTCAAGATTTTGGAATTAGGGAGGCTGTGAAATGAACGGTTACAAGATTTCCCCTCGGGTTGTTGAAACCCTGCGCCACATTCTGGACGCAAGGATTGACAACGCAAGCGACGCCGCTAGTTATACGGCATGGACGAGCGCAAGAGATATTTTTGAATACGCTCTTGCAAACAACTTTGATTGTCTGAAAGAGTTTGATTATCTTCCTACTGTGGAAGATGTGGATTTTGAAAAGGAGTGGTAAAAAATGAAATGGTACATTGATTTTTCTGGTTACTGTGAGATTGAAGCAGAAACCGCCGAAGAAGCAGAAACCAAGTTCTGGAAGGGAGTACGCCCCCCTTGCGAAGAAGCCTTCAATGATGTGTGGGACATTGACAACGTAGAATTAGCAGAAGCGAGACCTTTTTCTTTTATCACCGAATTTATTCCAGGAGTTACCAATCTGGATGACCTGTTTCCTTCCGTGGCGAATGAGGGTGACTAAGTCACCTTCCGCCCGGGCGCCTGTAACCAAATTGTAACTTGACATTTTAAGAACCCGATGCTATACTAACTATAGTAAAAACAAAGGAGGAACAAAAAATGTTCACTAATAAGTATGTTGAAGCTATCAACGCTGTGATTGCCTACCTGATTCCTGCGGGAATTCCTTTCACCGTTCACCCTATTTCTGAAGGATTGCAGCTGCGTTTCCCTTGGCATGAGGGTGATGTGGCTTGTCATGCTGGAACCTATTGCAGCGATTGCGGTTGTGTTGAATCCTATCAATTTCCTTGGGATGATGGGGATGTAACTGTGCAAACCCCCAAGGAAATGGCTAATGATATTATCCGACTTTATCAGGAAGGGGCTTGGGAATAATTTCCAAGCGCCCGGGCGCTGGAAAACATTTCCAAAAATTCCTTAAAAAACTTTTGAAAAACCCCTTGACAAATCCGATTATACCTGCTATAATAAAGACAATCCAAGAGGGAGGTAAAAAGAATGAACACTTTCAAGGCTAAGTCGATGACCCTGCGGCGTGGGTACTGGACCGATGACTATTCCAACAGGCAGATTAAAAGGAGCTGTCGGAAGATGGCTCGTCGTAAGCTCAAGAACGACCTGCGGAAGGAGTGTATGTAATGATTATTCATTCTGATTTTATGGAAGCCCTTGACAATGTGCGGAATGAGTGGGGCGATGCTGTTGTGGTCTGCGCTTGCATGGCGCAGAAAACCAAAATGAATTTTAAGGATTTCCTTGACCAGTGTACCGCTTGCGGTGGTAACTGGGGCGGGATGCTTCTCTCTGGTGTGCGCCGTCTGTATCCTGATGTGTGGGATGTAATCCCTGAGGATTTAGGTGTCCATGCGTGGGGAACTATTTGTAGTCTGCTGATTATTTTGGGAGTAGATACGAGCGAGGGGTAAGCCCTCGCTAACTCTCCCGGGCGCTTTAGCCCTTTAAAGCGACACACGCACACACAGGCGCGTCCCGATAACGGCCGGTGCCGCCGCGCGCAGGCCCCCCACTAATTTTATCACAAAAACGTGCGCTTGTCCATTGACATTTTAACCAAAAGAGATTAATCTAATTTGTGCAAAATCCCATCTTGCAATTTGGGGAGAATCTGCTATAATAATAAATGTCAGGAGGGCCAAGGGCAACAGCCCCGACGCTGAAAAGATTTGAAAAAAATCTGAAAAAACTCTTGACAAGCCGCTGAAAATGTGGTATACTTAATTCATCAAAGGGAAGGAAAACCCAACAAACCAGAAAGGAATTGATACTATGACTAAGCTGACTAATAAGACTGCTATTGAGATGGCTCTGACTTTCGTTCCTGAGGACCAGACTGACCTGCGGGAGAAGCTGGAAAAGATTGCCGAGGGCTTTGCTAAGAAGTCCACCGCCGAGCGCAAGCCTTCCGCCAAGCAGGTGGAAAATGATTCCATCCGCTCCAAGATTCTGGATTTCCTGCGTGAGGATTCCGACAAGGGCTTCCGCATCTCCGAGATTTGCGCCAACGTGCCTGAGCTGGAAAATGCTACCAGCCAGCGTGTGAGCGGTCTGCTCCGTACCCTGTATCTCAATGGCATGGTTGACAAGTATGTTGACAAGCGTGTCACCTACTTCAAGGCCATGGACATCTGAGGATTAGGCCCCGCATGGGGCCTTTTCCTTTTCTTGGGAGTTAGCGTATGCTAACGGGCCCGGGCGCGCGGTTAGCCTGTGCTAACTATTTTTGTGCAAATTGACGAATAAATTTATCTTGACTTTTGGCCCTCTATCCCTTATAATAATAATCAAGGAAGGGGTGATACAATGAACCAAAAGGAAAGACTAATGAAAG
>JAEEGL011893239.1_pt1 | contig 20547 bp, 22 predicted proteins | sample 9134231 | NCBI WGS metagenome assembly JAEEGL01 (sample SAMN16246548, study PRJNA631951) | gut metagenome | biome: gut microbiome; feature: rumen; material: fiber-attached | host: Bos | place: Iran: Karaj | collected 2018-10
GTCAGTCAGCACAGAGGATCCTGCCTCCGCCCAGGACGGTGTCTCCGTCGTAAAGAACGACAGACTGACCTGGTGTAATCGCCCGCTGCGGCTCGTCGAACACGACGCGCACCGTTCCATCGGGAAGGGAGAGCACCGTTGCGGATTGTTCCTTATGGCGGTAACGGATCTTCGCGCAGCAGGTTACGGGACCTGATGGAACATCGCCGCTGATCCAGTTGAACCGGTCGGCAGTCAGAGCCTTGCTGTACAGTGCGCTGTCTTCCGCAACGGTAACGGTATTGGATACGGGATCGATCTGCTTGACATAGACGGGGCGTCCCATGGGAAGACCCAGTCCCCGGCGCTGCCCGACGGTGTACTGGACGATGCCGCGGTGTCTGCCCAGGATTTTCCCGTTTTCGTCGATGAAATCGCCGGGAGGATATTGCTTTCCGGTGTATCTCTGCAGGAACGCGCCGTAATCCCCATCGGGGACAAAGCAGATATCCTGACTGTCCGCTTTACCTGCGTTGATGAATCCTGCATCAGAAGCCAGTTTCCGCACTTCCTCCTTTTGCAATCCTCCCAGGGGAAGAAGGAGATGGGAAAGCTGCTCCTGAGTAAGACCGTACAGCACATAGGTCTGGTCTTTGGACGCGTCTGCGGCTTTTTTCAGCAGATATTTTTCTCCGTCATATTCGATTCGGGCGTAGTGTCCGGTCACGATGTAATCGCAGCCCAGGATTTTCGCGCGCTCAAGAAGTTTGCCGAATTTCAGATGAATGTTGCATTCGATGCAGGGGTTCGGCGTCGTTCCGGCTTCATAGCACGCGACAAAATCGGCGATGACCGTTTTCCGGAAATCGTCCGTGAAATTGAAGACATAATATGGTATGCCGAGAGAAAAGGCGACGCTCCGGGCGTCTGCCACGTCGTCCAGACTGCAGCAGGTGCGGGAATCCGTCAGACCGATGTCTTCGTTTTCATAGAGCCGCATCGTGCAGCCGATGCACGTGTATCCGGCGTCCATTGTCAGTTTCGCGGCGAGGGAGGAATCCACGCCGCCGCTCATGGCGATCAGTGCTTTTTTCATAGATAATAATTACTGTTTTTGAGTTTTTGTTTCTTGCTCCAGTTTCAGCAGGAACCGTTTGCGTTCCAATCCGCCCGCATACCCATGCAGACTGCCGTCAGAAGCAAGGACGCGGTGGCAGGGAATCAGAATGGAAACAGGGTTGCGCGCGACCGCGCCTCCAACTGCGCGGGCTGAGGTCTTGCGTCCCCTTTCGGCAAGTCTTTGGGCTACTGCCCCGTAACTGACTGTCTCACCGTACGGGATTTTTTTCAGTTCTGCCCAGACCAGTTGCTGAAACGGAGTGCCCTGAGGACAGAGGCGGACGGGGACCGGATCCGCACATCCGGAAAAGTACCGGTCCAGCCAGAGTACTGTCTGCTTTGCGATGTCACCGGTCACCAGACCGGGTTCGGGAAGTCCCGCGGGCATGTGTTTCTGCCCTTCAAACCACAGCCCGGTCAACGCATCCTCCGTATAGGTGAGGACGATCGGACCGATCGGGGACAGATACCGGGCAATTCGGACACGTTCCACGGCTTCACACATTCCGGATGTGGTCGCGCACCTGGGCGAAAGCAGGATACTGTTCATAGAGATAGCGGGCAATGAACTGCATAAGAACGAAGTCTTCTTCGGAATCGATATCCAGTACGGCGGTATCCTTCATTTTGATAACGCCGATCTTTCCGTCCCACAGGATTCCCGTGGTGTTCTGCGCAAGGAAGTCCCTGCGGAAGACATACATGCTGGCATTGACATCATAGATCGCCGGAGCCTGCTGACGGGCGGTATACGGGGACTCAATGACCTTCTCCACGTGGTCGCCGCAATCGGCAACCATATTGAAATAGGGATTACGGCGGGAGTCCGTGACGCTGAATACCAGATCCAGGTCGGGACGCTCCGCTTTTTTGCGGTATGCATTGTTCATGTCGTCCAGTGTCCGCAGCGGGCTGGTGATGTCCAGATCCATCAGAAAGTCGTAGCGGCAGGCTTTCAGTTCTTCCATCCGGTGCAGACTGTCCTGGAAGACCGCCATTTTCGGAACGGTGTCTCCGCCTAAGGCTTCGCCTCTCGGCAGATACTCCGTTTCCGGGTAGGCGCGCAGGACCAGATCGGCAAGCAGGTCGCTGTCCGTATTAAGACAGACATCCACCTGAATGTCCGGATTGTCCGCCCGGAACAGGTCGATGGCGGAGAGAGTGTAATAGACCAGCGGTTTGTCGCAGAAGGTCTTCAGGTTTTTATTGCGGAAGCCCTTGCTGCCGGCACGTCCGCAGATTGTGATCAGAAGCCGTTCGGTGCTCATTCGTCGATCTCCTTGTTCCAACGGTCATAAATGCCTGCGCTGATCTCCAGCACATTGATGGCCTCGGCAGGCGGGTTGATGCTCTCGCCGTCCAGGAAGAGCACGTAATCCAGAAAATAATCCATCTCACGGAGATACCACTCGTTGGTGGTCTCCTCGAACAGTTCCACGCTGCCGTCCGGATAAGTGATCTTGTTCTCGATGAAATCTGCAGTCAGGGTCCCGTCCGCGAAGTACAGTTCCAGCGTTCGTTTCTTATTTCTCCCGAAATAATCCAGATGCAGTTCTGCGAGCAGCTCCGGATACTTGGCGATATAGATGCTCAGGTCGTTGCTGGTGATCTCCAGATCGGAATATTTGCCCTTCAGATTGTATGTCTGCAGCGGCATGCCAAAAAGATAGACCAGATAATCCCATTCATGGATCAGATCGATATCCACACCGCCACCCATCTCTTCATTAGCGGAATAAACGGTACGGTAGTCCACACCGGGACGCCAGTCCGGCAGATAACTGGAACTGATCGCTCTGGCGCAGAATGGACGTCTGTCCGGATGCTCGTCCAGATAGTCCTTGGTCTCCATGAAGACTTTGCTCCAGCGCATCGGCGCGGCAACATATGCTTTCTGCCCGGGATTGGTAATCTTTCGGATCGATCCGTAGATCTGGTCCCGGGAAACGATCGGCTTCTCAATGAAGAGCGCGCCGGCTCGGTCTTTCACCTGTTCCAGAGTCTCCTTGTGAAGAGCGGTGGGGTTGGTGATGAAAACGATATCATAGAAGGGCAGTGCGTCATCGTCATCCAGATCCAGCAGCTGATTCTGCAGAAGTTCCTCAACACCGGAACGGAGCGGAACTCTAAGATCGTGACGCAGAGCGTCCACATAAAGTTTGATGCCGCGATCCTGACAGATATGGTCCAGATTGCGCAGATGGCGGGTTCCGATGGAACCCAGTCCGATGAAGAGAACAGATAGTTTGTTTGCCATAATAGCACCTCAGTTTGTGTCGATCGTCCCGATGAGGTCGATGACTTTTTGATCTTTCTCGAAACTCCAGCGTGGAGTCGTTCCGTTTCGGAGCATGGACAGGAAGTCCGCCAGTTCGTCCACATAGGCGTTCTCAACGATGTTGTCGCTGTAGCGGCTGTCGTGTTCATAGACACCGTAGGTGTCAACGTAGCGGTTCTCCCTTGTCTCGGGATCGTAGTGGTAGAGTTCCTTCGGGCTGCCTTCCCAGAAGAGATGGAGACCTTCTCCGAAGCATTCGAAATGACGCACGGCTTTAGGTGAGGTAACGTCCACCACCATGGTGCCGATTGTTCCGCTGCTGTGGCGCAGGATAAAAGTGATGGTATCGGGGTAAGCGATTTCCAGATCCGTCAGGCGGGAAGATTCCACATGAACACACTCTGCGTCCCCGAACAGGTCCACAAGCCAGGGAAGATCGATGCCCAGGATCTCCCGGACTCCTCCGGTGCGCTTATCCGAAACAAAAAAGTTCTGGTAGGTCTCCCAGGGATGCCAGTCCGGCAGGTACTGTCCGATATGGTACAGATAGTTCACGTTCTTGCCGGTGCGATCACGGAAAGAGAGAACCTGCTGTTTCATATACTGCGTTTCTTTCCGGTACAGCATTGTGGAGGAAAGAAACAGAGGCACATTCTTTTCTTTGGCCAGAGCGGTATTCTCCGCATAGCCGGTATCCAGAAGGTTCAGTTCAGTGAAAACGGGAATATCCGCTTCCAGCAACTGGTGAATGATGGTGTGGTGGGTGACAGGAGCGGTGCAGACCAGGGCAGCATCCGGCCTGACTGCTTCCAGTGCTTCTGTCAGAGAAGGAAAAGCGAGAATCCCCAGAGATTCCGCCTGTTCCCGCCGCTGCGGCGCGGTATCCACGCCAAGCAGTACGGTATCCGGTTCCAGCCCCCGCAGAAGGCGCGCGCGGCGCTTCCCCATACTGCCGAGACCGATGATCAGGACATGCATATCAATACTTTCCTCCAGATTGATCGTTTTATACGGGATCGTAGAATCGTTTGGGTTCTCTCAGTTCCGGACGTCCGATCCATGTCTCCAGAACGCGGACGATGGATCCGCTGGGATCCGGTCCGTAGTAGGGACTGGCGGCGCGTGACGCGGTTTGCCGAAAGTCCGGATCCAAACAGGTTCGGATCGCTTCCAGAATCTGATTCCTTTCAGCGGGTACACAGAGGACGTTTGGGCAGATCGGTCTTCCGTTCTGCCGTTCCCCGATGTTGACGGCAGGCACCCCGAAACTGGGCGTCTCCACCACACCACTGGAAGAATTGCCGATGACCGCCGCGGCGCAAGCCATGGCGGACAGATAGCGTTTCACACCGAGACTGGTGACCGCAACGGACCAGTCTCTGCGCGTCGATGTCCACTCATCCCAGACTGCGTTGATAGAGGCGCCGCCCTGATCCGCATTGGATTTGGTGATGAGATACCGCAGGCCGGTCTCCGAATGCGCATCTTCAAGCGCACCGAGGAGCGCTTCCATCTGATCGAGTGGGTCCGCGCAATCCATCCCGGTCTCCGGGTGGAAGGTGACCAGCGCGAATGGAGCGGTAAGGTCGAATCCCAGATCCGTGCTCAGTTCCGCTGCGGTGAGTTTTGGCATGTTCCGGATGTTCTCGTCTCCCAGGCCTCCGACCTGGAATACCCGCTCAGGCTGTTCGCCCATGCGGATGAGACGCTGTGCGGATTCCTGACAGCTGGGGAAATGAAGAGCCGCCATCTTGGTGATGCAGTGCCGGTAATATTCATCTGCAGCGCCAAGCGTCACATCTCCGCCGGAGATGTGCGCGATCGGCACTCCGGTCATGGCAGCTGCCTGTGCTACGGCGAAGATCTCATACCGGTCGCCGAGCACGAGGACCAGATCGGGTCTTTCTTTCCGGAACCATTCCGCAAAGCAGACCAGCGTATAGGCGACTGTTTCGGGAATGGGATCCGCTTTGTCCTGATACTTCAGGATCGGGATCCTTGCACAGATGGGAAAACCGTCCGCCTCGATCTCGGCGACGGTGTTTCCGTATTGATCGCTCAGATGTGCTCCTGTTACGACCAGTTTCAGATGCAGCGTGGATGCTTCCAGTTGCCGGAGGACCGGACGCAGCAGTCCGTACTCCGCCCGGCTGCCGGTCACGACAGCGACTGTTTTTTCCTTTGTCTGCAGCAAGGCTTCTGCCTCCTCACAGTTCAATGAGTTCGTCCGGTTCGAAATCGCGGACGGCACGTGTTCCCAGCACCTCGTTCCAGCGCATGGGATCAACGCCGCTGCCGGGCCGTTTGGTGGTAAGGTTCTCCTCTGTGAGAAGTTCTCCTGCGCTGATCCTGCGCGCTGCCACGATGCTTTTGCGGGCAATAGGCTTGTTTTTGGCTTCCGAAGGGGAGACGGCTTTGATCCCGCTGCCCATGGCGGCCTCTGTATTACGTACGGCGAGAACCATTTCGGCAAGTTCCGCCGGTTCCAGGGATGCCTTGTGATCCGGACCTTCCATATTCTTGTCCAGTGTAAAATGCTTCTCTATGACGACTGCGCCGAGCGCAGCGGCAGCCACGTCGCAAACGGTGCCGTTCGTGTGGTCCGAAAGACCCACAGGGCAACCAAAATGCTCCCGGAGCCAGACCATGGCACCGAGATTGGCGTCCTCATATCGGGTGGGGTATTCCGTATTGCAGTGAAGCAGGGTGATCTCGCCTGCGCCATTCTCTTTCAGTACCCTGATTGCTGCTTCGATCTCGTCCGGAATACTCATGCCGGTGGAGAGAATGACAGGCATATGGGTACGTCCTACGGCGACCAGATACGGATAGTTGGTGATCTCGCCGCTGGGTACTTTCATGCAGGGAAGATCCAGCGTGGCAAGGAATTCCACACTGGGGATATCAAACGGTGAGGAAAGATACTGGATCCCGATGCTGTCGCAGTACTCCTTCAGCCTGCGGTGGCTGTCAAAATCGAAATGGAGTTTGCGGACCATGTCCAGCTGGCTTTCTTTGTCTCCCGTGGTCTGTTTCTGGTATTCGGCTTTGGGGGCGAACATGGAGATCACCAGTTCCGGCACGGCGGTCTGATACTTGACCGCATCTGCTCCGCAGGATTTCGCAACCCTTGCCATCTCCATGGCAAGGGCAAGGTCTCCGTTATGGTTCACTCCGGCCTCTGCGATAATGAGTACATGTTTATTCTCTTGCATAGCCACCTCACTGCGCTTTGCTGTTGATCTTCTCGCGGATCCGCTCCAGTTCTTCCAACTGTCCGATATCGATCCAGCTTTCTTCCTGGATGGCGTAGACACCAATGCGTTCACCCGCGGCACGATAGCGTTCGATGACATCGGGGAAACCCTGTTTCTTTCCGTCTTCCAGTTCGTCCACAACGCGGGGCTCCACGACATAGACGCCTGTGTTGGTGAGAAAAGAAAATTCCGGTTTTTCCCGCATGGCTGAGATCGACCCGTCTTCCGCCAGGTCCACGACCCCGTAGGGGATCTGGACATGCTTGGACGCGCAGATCATGGTGATGAGATTGCCCTGCTCCCGGTGCCTGCGGTAGACGTCCGCGTAGTCCACGTCCAGCAGAGTATCGCAGTTTGAGAAAAAGAAGGTGTCATGGAGCTGCCCCTTCATGAGACATAGTCCTCCGCCGGTACCGAGGAATTCCTGTTCCTCAACGAAATCCAGCTGATAAGGGCGATCCGTCTGTTCTGAATAATAGGAGCGGATCATGTTCTTCTTATAGTTGACGATCATATAGAATTCCCTGGATCCGAATTCGGCGAAACGGTCCATGATCATTTCGCTGATGGGCTTTTCGCCCACAGGGATCAGAGGCTTCGGCAGGATATTGGTATATGGCTGCAGACGGGTGCCCAGTCCACCGGCGTTGATGACCACCGGGATTCCGGAATCCTTGGAACTGACGATGTCCAGCCCATTGGCAAAGATGATATCTACGATGCGTCCCGTCCGGTCCAGAAGGGGAAGCGCATCGATCCCGTACTGGATCATCGCGTCCTTCGCTCCGGAGCGTTCCTCGATCGGAAGGCTCTTGGGATTGTGGTTTGCAGCCTTGAAGACGGGATCGTCCAGAGACCCGCCCTGAAGGAGGTATTTTCTCAGATCGCCGTCGGTAAGAGCAGCTTCCAGGATTCCTCCGGGTGCGAGGAACATGATACGCTGTCCGGTGGTGTCCAGGGACTGCATGGCGGCCAGAATGGTCTGGTTGCCGTCGATAAGCAGATCTTCCAGTTTCAGCATGTCGTGCCTCCGGTCCTTATCAGAGCGCAAGGATCGCGTCGATGACGCGGCCGCAGTCCTCTTCGGTCAGGTTGGTGGAGCAGGGGATGTTGACGATCCGTCTGCGGTATTCCTTTGCCATGTCCAGTGCGTAAGCTTCGTTGCGGCCGTAGTCACACTGCTCCGGGATCAGGGACCAGACCGGACGGGTCTGGATCTTCTGTTCCTGAAGCCGGGCGATGACATCGTCACGGTCCAGACGGTCCGGAAGGAGCAGGGAATAGAACCAGTGATTGGAACGGGTTCCTTCCCGGAAGGGCAGTATGGAGAAACCCCTCACACCGTCCAAGGCTTCCCGGTATTGTTCATAGCGCTCGATCTTGTGTGCGATGAAGCCCTCCAGCAGTTCCATCTGGGCGAGGCCAAGACAGGCATCGATATTGGTCATGCGGTAATTATATCCCACCTCGTCATGGACGAAATGCAGCATGTCCACTTTGGATTGCGTGGACAGATGTTTGGCGCGGGCGACCCACTCCGGCTTTCTGGAAAGGAAGATTCCGCCGGTGCCGGTGGTGATGACCTTGTTGCCGTTAAAACTGAAGACTCCGATATCGCCGAACGTTCCCGCGAACTGTCCGGCCAGACTGCCTTCGGTATACCTGGTGCCGAGCGCTTCTGCCGCGTCTTCGATGAGCAACAGGTTATACCGGTCGGCTATGTCACGCAGTCTGGGAACGTCTGCCATATTTCCGAAGACATGAACCATGACCAGTGCTGAAACGTGCGCACCGGTGCGGTCGTTGTAGAGTTTTCCGTCCTTCATGGAACAGTGATTGGCGCAGAAGTCTTCCACGGTATCCGGATCCATGGTGGCGGTCTCGTCGCAGCCGATGAATACCGGCTCCGCGCCGACATAGCGCGTGGTGGGGTTGACGGAGGCGATGAAAGTGAGAGCGGGGACAATGACTTCGTCGCCGCGCTGGACTCCGCCCACGATAGCGGACAGGTGCAGTGCGGTGCTTCCGCTGGAACATGCCGTGACGGCGGGTACGCCTACATACTGCGCGATGCAGTCCTCAAAATCATTGACGCGCGCGCCGCTGGTGGAGACCCAAGCGCCGTCCAGGGCGTCGTCCACGTATTTTTTCTCATTTCCGCAGAAATTGGGAATGGATAACGGAATAAAGTGACTCATATCAGTCTCTCCTGATCAAAGAATGTATTGTCCGACTTTATAGCTGCCGAGATTGTCCCGGATAAAGGCGATAGTCTCGGCAAGACCTTCCTCGAAGGTGTACCTGGGAGCCCATCCGGTGAGCTGACGCAGCTGCGTGGCATCTCCCAGCAGGCGGTTGACCTCGCTCTTCTCGGGGCGCAGGCGTTCTTCCTCGCAGACGATCTTCGCTTTGGGATTGATCTGTGCGATAAGTTCGTTGGCAAGATCTCCGATGGAATGCTCGACGCCGGTGGCAATGTTCAGTTCACGGCCGATGGCAGCGTCACAGTCTGCAATGGCCATGAAGCCGGCAGCGGTGTCCTTGACGTAATTGAAGTCCCGGGTGGGACTCAGTTTGCCCAGTTTGATCTCATCCTGCCCTGCCAGAAGCTGGGAGATGATGGTGGGGATGACAGCGCGTCCGCTCTGGCGAGGCCCGTATGTGTTGAAGGGGCGGACGATGGAAACAGGCAGATCGAAACTGCGGTAGAAACTTTCGGCAAGCCTGTCCGCGCCGATCTTGGTGGCAGAGTAGGGACTCTGTCCCTGATACGGGTGTTTCTCATCGATGGGCACATAGATAGCGGTGCCGTACACTTCGCTGGTGGAGGTTACCATGACCCGCTTCGTATCCAGTTCGCGGGCAGCGTTGAGCACGTTCAGCGTGCCTTTGATGTTGGTATCCACATAACTGTCCGGACTGTGATAACTGAAGGGAATTGCGATGAGCGCTGCCAGGTGATAAACACGTTCCTGCCCGCGCATGGCGGTCCGTACCCCGTTGGGGTCCCGGATGTCGCCCATGAAAATGTCCATTTCATCGCGGATCTCGTGAGGAAGGGTATCGATCCATCCGCAGCTGCCAAAAGAGTTATAGTAGCAGAAGGCGCGTACTTTCTCGCCTTTTTTTACCAGTTCCTCCGCAAGGTGGCTTCCGATGAAGCCGTCCGCGCCGGTGACCAATACGGTATGCGACATATCGTTCTCCTTACTCCTTCTCTGCCCAGATGGGCTCTTTCAGCATCCATTTTCCGGTCTCGTCCTGATAGAAGAGATCCCTGTTGTAGAAACTGTCGATGATTTTCCAGAATTCGGTCTCAGTGTAACCGGTGAAGGCGCAGAAATCGCGGACGCAGAGCGGATCCAGTTCGCCGTCCCGTTCCCTGATGATCGGGATGGCTTCCTCGCGGGTCATCATGCCGTAGCGGATGTAGCGGGCGGTGTAGTCCGTCGCCGCCGCGTGACCGAACTTGGGATATTTCAGCCAGCTGTGGACCAGGTAGGCGCGGCTGTCGATCTGGTCGAAGTTCTCCGCGTGATGTTTGCGGTCCCATTCGTGGGTCAGATCGTGGAAACCGTGGCGTTTGGCCAGCTGGTAGTTGTAATAGCTGTTCCAGGGGAAGAAATAGCTCATGTAGAAGGGATCCAGACGGGAGAGTTCTTCTTTGGTGGGCGCCATGACCAGACTCAGGTCCTTTTCCGTGACGCCGTCCACCAGCAGGTCCTCCATAGGCATGCCCACGGCGACGCCGTTCTCGATCTGATCCCGGGCGGAATAGGTCTCCTCGTCCGCGTTTCCGCCGTATTCAAAGCTGACGTTCTCACCATAGCACAGGAGCATGGTATTGAACTTGAGCGCCATGTGGAGCGGATAGGTGTAGATGAGACGGTCCACATACCATGTGGGTTTGCCGTACTTCTCAAAAAAGTGGCGCATGAGCTTCTTCTGGACCTTGATGTTGGGCTTGCAGCTGATGATGGTGCAGCCGAATTCTTCGCTGATGTTCTTCAGGTTATGCTTTCCCGCTTCGGTCATGGGGAAGTTATCTTCCACGCTGAAGAGGATGGGGTTCATGTGATAGACTTCCTTGAGCATGTAGACCTGATAATGGCTGTCCTTGCCGCCGGAAACGGCGACCGCGCAGTCGTATCCGCCGGGGCCATTGCAGCCGCGGTATTTGTCGCAGAGGGCGGCGAACTCCCGCTCACGCGCAGCCCAGTCCACCAGGGAACGGTGCTCGTAGTGGCGGCAGGCGCTGCAGATCCCTTCCTCATCAAAGGTGATGCCGGGTCTGGTGTCGGGCATGGTGCATCTCTTGCAGTACTTCATAGGGATAATTCCTCCATTCGTTTATGACAGGTTGGGCCGGTCCTGGTCGCCGTCCGCTTTGAACAGGACGAACCTTTCCGGCTTGTTTGTGAAATAATAGTACTCTGTGTTCTCATACAGAGGAGGGGTCAGGTAGTTGGGGATGACGGAGGGATCTTCCGGCGTGCGTTCCCGGAATCCGGCTTCTGCCCACAGTTCCGGACGGATCCCGGCATTGTAGCAGTCAGCATATTCCGCGCCGGTCTCGTCAAGCAGCGCATCCAGCGCACGGCCCAGCTCCGGCAGCAGTTCCGGATCTCCGATGTAGTCCACGATCCGCAGGACAGGGATCTCACCGTTTTCACCGCTGGCGACTGTCCGGGTGACCAGATAAGCCAGATGGACGCCGTCCCTGCGTACGGAACGGACTTCATAGGACTGGTTGGGATAGTGATAATACCTTCTCAGCAGGTAGTGAAGATCCTTCCTGGGACGCAGTTCCGTCTGAGGGAAGGGCAGCAATGCCGCTTCTGTCTCACTGACGGCAGTGAGCGCCAGCTCTCCGCGTACGGGAAGCCTTCCGGTGTCTGCCGGCCGGCAGAGGCGGAATTCCGTTCTGTCCGCGATGCGGTAATAGTGGGAGACCCGTTCAGCGGTCCATCCCAGGAACCGGTACAGGTTCAGGGTGTTGCCGCGGATATTGTTGCAGGCGACCACGTCCGCTCCCGTGAGTTCGGGCATCTTGGCCATGAGCTGCAGCCCTGCGCCGGTGCAGTCCCGGCGAGCGACGAAGACGCTCGCCCAGATATCCGGGACCGGATCTTCATTGGCAAGGATATATCCGCAGGCGGCAGCATAAGCGCCGTCGATCTCCGCAACCGCGAACTGGAGTCCTTTTTCCCGGTAATAAAAGGTAAAGAAGTCTTCCCGGTTCACCAGCGGCAGTCTCCAGTCGAAGTTGTCGTTGATGAAAGCCACCAGCTCACCGGCTTCCTCCGGCCGTGCGAGCCGGAACACCGGTTCAGCTGCGGGCTTTTTCTGCTTCAAATGACAGACCTCCTATTGTATATATAGGCATTATCCGCTTCCGACATTCAACCAACAACTCAAAAATCGGTAAAAGCGAATATTATTATACATAGTATGCTCGATGTGTTCAATAAAATGGAGGCGTTGGGCGTTCGGCTTTGCGTCTGGGAGGGAAAGGAAATATCATAAGAAAAACAGGAAAGGAAGGACAGGACATGGGCTATCAGGAGATCCGTATCCGGATCCCGGCTGAAAGCAGGGAACCGTATCTGGAAGCGATCGCTCCGCTGTGCGGCAGCGGGATCTATGTGGAAGACTATACAGACCTGACAGAAGATCTCCGGCAGGTCCGGTATGACTATATCGATGACGCGCTGCTGGCAAACGATCCCCGTTTCGTGACCGTCCATCTTTATCCTGACGACGCGGAAGCGGAACGGGTATACCGTCAGGCGGCGGCAGCGGCAACCGCGTCAGGAATTCCTGCGGAGATCGTGCGGGATGCGCTGCCGGATACGGACTGGTCCGCTTCCTGGCAGGAGCAGTTTCCCGCTGTGGAGGCAGGAAGGTATCTGATCGTTCCGCCGTGGGCGGATCCCGGTGTGTCCGGGCTGATCCCGGTCGTGATCGGGAGCACAGGGGCATACGGGACAGGACAGAGTCCCAATACCAAACTGTGCCTGGAGGCGCTCAGCGGCATAGAGATCCGCGGAAGCGTTCTGGACATGGGAGCTGGAACCGGGATCCTTGCGATCGCCGCGCTGCTTAGCGGCGCGGAACAGGCGACAGGGCTGGATATCGAAGAGGACGCGGTGACGGACGCTGCCGGGAATGCTATACGGAACGGCGTGGATGAGCGGTACACGAGCCTGTTGAGGACAAAGGAAACGGAGGCGGCGCTGCCGGACGGCGTATTCGACCTGGTGATCTGTCATATTACGGCGGATGCGATCCTGAAGGATCTTCCTTTACTGAAGAGGAAGACTGCGCAGGGAGGAAAGATACTTCTGGGCGGGATCCGTACGGACCGGGAAGCGGACGTGACGTCGGAACTGGTGCGCATGCAGCTGGAAGTGCATTCCGCGTTCCGGGATACGGAGTGGGTCACACTGGTGTGTGAGAAAAGAAAAAAAGCCTGAGAGAAGGGAGCATTACGATGGCATCGAGCATATTTAGTCTGTTGTTTTACGGCGTACCTGCCTTGCTGGTCCTGCTTTGGGTGTTGAGCCTGTGGCGGTATCTCAGGGCAAAAAAGAAGGAAAAGGAACAACCCGGTTCCGTTTCCCCATCGGCTCTGGATACGAGAAGGACCCTGATGATCATTATGTCTGTCGTTGTCGGTGCTCTCGCACTGATCGCGCTCGGACTTTTCGCGCTGCTGTCGCTGGCGGTCGCGTACATGTGAGGGGGACAGGATGGAAGAACGGAGGTTCCGGATTCTGCTGTTCACTGTCATTGCGCTGTGTCTCGTCCTGACGGCTGTCCATTTCGGATGGGTCGTATGGGCATACAGGCACTGTTCCATCATCCGGTTCATTGCGGGAGAGATCTGGCCATGAAGAAAAGACAGATTCTTATGCTTCTGGTACCGTTTCTGCTATGCGGGATGTTCAATCTTGGTATGTACCGGGTGCTTACCTGCAGACTGTCCAACAACTTCAGTTCCGCATCACAGGCACAGATGATCGACGTCGGCAGATACCTGCCTTTCGATCCCGACGCAGATCTTCCCGATCTGAACAGTTCAGTGAAACTTTCGGAAGATCTGCCTGTGCTGGACGGCGCTGCGGCGCTGGTGCCGGTCTATGCCGCGGTCATACGCAATCTCTACCCGGAGGGCTGCGTCACTTTCGAGGGCGGTGACTTCTCCTCCGACAACTTCTACGGGGAGAATTTTGCACCGGACAGTGCGATGCAGTACCGCAATACGGTACGCGGTTTTCAGGCAGTGGTGGACGGGTCTGCGGACGTCTTTTTCTCAGCCGCGCCGTCTGAGGACCAGAAGCGCTATGCGCAGGAGCAGGGCGTTGAACTGGTATATGTGCCGGTGGGACTGGAGGCGTTCGTCTTCTTCGTTAACGAGAAGAATCCGGTGGAGACCCTGACATCCGAACAGATCCGGGAGATCTATGCGGGGAACATCACAAACTGGTCCGAAGTCGGCGGTCCGGATCGGATCATCAACCCGGTCACACGTCTTAAGGGAAGCGGAAGCCAGACCCTGTTCGAGATGTTCATGGGTGGCCGCACGATCGGCAGAAAATCGCCTTTTGCTGTCACCGGCGGGTCGCTCGGTTTTTCTTTCCGGTTCTATCTGGAAGGGATCGTTGGAAACAGCGGTGTGAAGATGCTGGCGCTGAACGGCGTGACGCCGACAGCGGAGCATATCCGTGACGGCAGTTATCCGGTGGTCGCGCAGTTCTATGCGGTCTACCGCGCGGACAACGACAATCCGAACATTCCCGTTCTGATCGACTGGCTTCTGTCCCCGGAGGGGCAGGAACTGATCGAAAAGACGGGGTATGTTGCCATCAGCCCGTGACGGGACAGGATCAGGAATAAAAAAGAACGGTATGGACATGCAGGCGCATGACCATACCGTTTTCAGTTCTGGAGATCCGGCGGTTCAGTTCAGCTGGCTGCCGGAGGTGATGGGGATGACGGCTCCGTTGAGATAGGGAGCCTCCCCGGAGAGAAGCATCTTCAGGACGGGGACCAGGTCTTCCGGTGTGGCGTTTCTGCCGAGCGGGCTTTTTTCCGCTTCCTGCTCCACGGCGAAGGCGGGCAGATTGCTGACGAATCCGGTCTCGACCATGGATGGCGCGATCGCATTGACGGTGATCCCTTTTCCGCCGTATTCCACGGCAGCGGAACGGACAAGTCCGTACAGCGCATATTTGCTGCTGACATAGGAAGCAAGGAATTTCGGCGGCGCGCCGAAACAGTAAGAAGTGAGGATAACGGCGACCTGTCCACCGCCGTTCTTGGCCATGGCGGGCAGCAGTTCCTGAAAGATCCGGAACGCGGAATAATAGCCGACGAGGAATGTCCGCTCCAGATCCGCCGGCGCGATCTTCGGGAGTTTCGTCGGCACAGCCGGCATGGAGGGGAGAAAAAGGATCTTTCCGATCTCCGCTTTCATTTCCCGGACCGATGCGATGAAGGCCTCGATCCCGTCTGCCGAGGAGAAATCCCCGTAGACCTTCGTGATCTCCGAGCCGGAAGCGATGCTGTCGATCGCCTCGGGCTTCCGGCAGACATGGGCGATGACAGGACCATCCCAGTGTTTCAGGAATGTGACGCCGATGTCGCTGTCCGCGCCGAGCAGCAGCAGTGCTTTTTCACTCATGTTTTTCCTCCTCAGGCGCTGACCAGCGCCGTATAGGTCCCGCTGTTGACCAGAACACCGTTCTGGTTGCGGATCTTGCAGGAGACCCGGATCTGCGCAGGAAACAGGGTATGCTGTTCCACTGTGCCGGTGACTTCCAGTTCGTCTCCGATATAAACAGGCTTGCGGAATTTGGTCTCCATCTGCTGTAGCAGGCAATACTTTCCCGGCAGGTACATGCCAGCCATGGTGGAATAGAGGCTTGCGGTGAGCATGCCGTAGACCACGGTGCCGGGATGCCCCAGAGAGGCAGCGTATTCGGGATCGGTGTGCAGTGGATTCCGGTCTCCGGAGATCTCACCGAACGCGTCTACCATCTCCTGCGTCACGGTGACGCGGAAAGAGGCGGAATCACCCACTTTCAGGTCCGCGATACCGTATTCGTTCATCCAAGTTTCCTTTCAATAAGATCCAGGGTGTCGCCAACATTTTCCAGGCCTTTTACGTCGTCCAGACTGAACTGGATCCCGAAGCGGTCCTGAATGGCGACGAGAATGTTGATCTGCTCCAGAGAATCCCAGTCCTCCACGTCTTCGGAACTGGTCTCTTCCGTGACGGGCAGCTCCTCGTCATCGAAAATATCCCGGAGGATCTCAGCAACTGCTTCCAGTAATTCTTCACGTGTCATCGTATCGTATACTCCTCAGAAAAGTGAACTCAAATTATCATTTCCGCACGGGAAAGTCAATTCTTCCGGGAATAGAACTCGTCCTTCGTGATCTCCCTGCTGTTATCCCGGACTTCCCCGGTAATTCCGTTGTATTTGTAATCGACCTCGGTGTAGGTCTTCTCCATGGGCTTTTCTTTATTTTTCTTCCAGACGAGGTAGAACATGCTGCCGCCCATGGCAAAGGCGAATACAAAAGTAAGAACGAAGAACAACCCGGAGAGATACGACCATGGCGTTAAGATAGAGACTATGGCCAGGATCCCGCACACCGCGAACAATCCCCCCGTGACATGAATGATCCGTTTCTCGGAATCGTTCAGTTCCCAGGATCCCGATGCGTGCATCTCCTTCCCTTTGCGGTATTCAAACAGCGTTTTCTTCATTTTTCCGGCCTCCGTATGGAATCGTTCCGTTTGCGGGACAGATATAATATAGTATAATGCACGAAGAATGGATTTGTGAATCTCGGAGTTTGGAGGCTGCGGCAAGATGAGCGCACCGAAGCAATTATTTGACCGTTTTACAGAGGAAATCGCCCGTTTCCTGAGAGACGGAGGTGCTTCAGAAGTCCTGGACGACGACCTGCAGTTCGGAATGGAATTGCAGCGCGAACGGCTGAAGGAACGGGAAATGGAACTGGATTACGTCTTTGCCCCGAGAGGTCATTTTTCGGAAGGTGGGCATGGACGCGTCTGGTCAGACGGGAAGTACAGGTGTTCGATGGACTGGCGCAGCTGCAGCTGGAACCGGACGCTGATCAGGAAAGGAAAACAGTTCTTCCGGGATAAGGACGACAAGGTTCTCTATGTTACGGTGAACGATCTTGTAAGGGGAAGCGCTTCCGCCCAGGCTGAACCGTACCGCTGTCCCAACTGCGGAAACCTGACTACTGTAGGAGAAATCAGCCGCGGTTGTCCCTATTGCGGGACCCATTTCGAAATGGAAGATCTGTTTCCCCGAGTGAGCAGTTATTACTTCGTGAAGGACTTCGGCGGTACGGAGAAGGAAGTCTACGGGGAGATCAAAAAGTATATGCTACCCGCCGCGGCGGTTCTGGGCTGTTTCGGACTGATATCTAGCGTTCTGGGGCGGAACAGGGAGAGTATCGTGCTGGGCATTCTCGGAACGATCTTCATGACGGCATTCTCGGCAGGAGCCGGGGCCGTCGTAGGCTACATGATCTGGGCGTTCAGGAAACTGGGGACACTGTTCGGGGAAGCGGGGAAGTCCATCGGTCTTCTGTTCCAGATGGGCGGTTCCCGGAAACGGTTCGAGACCGCTATGCAGCGCTTCAGTCCGGAATTCTCCTATGAGTATTTCGTGAACAAAGCCGCTTCACTGGCCAGGATGATCATCTTCTGTGAGGATCCTGCCTCGCTTCCGGTCTATACGGGAGAGACGAAGGAGAATCCGTTTTCCAACGTGCTGGACGCCCAGTTCCGCGGTCCGGCGGCCCTTCGTTCTTTCAGGACTGAGGGGGATTATGTCGCGGTGCGAACGACGGTCTTTTTTGAGATGCTCCGCGAGGTCGGAGGGATCCCCGTGAAGCAGAACCGTGCCGTGACGATGGATCTGCGGAAGAACGTGATGCTGCCGTTCCGTCAGGGCTACTCGATACGGAAGGTCTCCTGCTCAAGCTGCGGAGGCAGTTTTGATGCGACCCGCCGTACCACGTGCCCCTACTGTGGATCCCCATACCGGATTCAGGATGACGACTGGTATGTGACGGATTTCAGGATGGGATGAGAGAAATCGTATTATCAGGGAAAAAGAACTGCCGCCGGGATGCTCCGGCGGCAGATTTATGTATATTTGTTTTGAAGCTGATGACAGAGGATCAGTCTGCCCGATACAGGAAGGTCACGACCTGCCCGCGTGTGCACTCATCGTCCGGACCGAACTTGTCTGTTCCGGTATATCCCGTGGTGAGATGAACACCGACCGCCCACTGGACGGCGTCATAGTAGAAGGTATCCTCTTTCACATCGGAGAATTCAGTGACTTCAGGATTGTAAGGGTACCAGTATTTGCTGAGCATCCGGTACAGGAAGGTCACGATCTGAGCGCGGGTGCAGATGTCGTCCGGGCCGAATTTGCCGGTAGGTTTGCCGTTCTTGTCCGTATAGCCCGTGGTGATTCCCATGGCGACTGCCCACTTGACCGCGTCATAGCAATACGAGGTGCTTTTCACATCGGAGAAATCCGAGACGCCGGAAGTGTCCGGCCGGAATTCGCTGCCCCAATATTTGGTCCAACGGTACATGAAAGTCACGATCTGACCGCGTGTGCACTGATCGTTGGGGCCGAAAAAACCGGTAGGTTTGCCGCTCTTGTCCGTATAACCCGTGGTAATGCCCGTGGAGACTGCCCAGTAAACAGGATCGTAATAGTAAGCGTCACTTTTTGTGACGTCATTGAACAGGACGGTCACCCAACAGATATCGCTGTAGTCCCAACTGCCGTGGAGAAGGCAGGCGGTTCCGGACCGGCCTGGCCGCAGGGCAGTGATCAGGCCGGTATCACTGACATCGATGATTTTGGAATTCTCGATATCGAATGTATAGTCCGCAGTTTCCCCCTCAGGCACGATGATGGTTGGATGCAGCTGGAAAGTCTCTCCAACCTTTAGTGCCACCTCATGCACGTCGAGTATGACGCCTTTCTCGATGCTTTCAGGCTTTTCGTCCGGCTTTATTGCAGCGTAAGGTGTTGGTTCCGTTACAGATGTCCCGAACGGTTTCGTTTCCGCTGCCTGAACGTCCGTCATGCCGATGGAAGACATCGAGAAGACTGTGAGCAGGAGCAGACAGATGCTGATGAATCTCTTCATGAGTTCTCCTTTCTGGAATCAGTCTGGATGAAGTTTAAAAATCTACATATGTATTATACCATATCCGCTGCATCAGAACACCGTATTTCTGCATCAGGAGATTGCAGACCATCTGCAGAAGAAAGAGTCTGATCCGGAAAACCGGTTTTTCAGCGCCCGGAATGCGGAGCGTCCTTGAGTCCGGCGGAGAGGTTTTGTGAGATGTTTGGCACCTTGCGAGAAGAAGTAAAGCGCAATCTGTGCAAAACGCACAATCTTGTGTTTTTTCTCCAATTTTGTTGTATTCGACCACAAGATGTAGTAGTATTGAAGCAATCGGCAAGCCGATGTTTTCTTATGTTAGGGAAAAAGGAGAGCGGGGAAGATGGTCATAGCGGGGCTGCAGAAACTGACCTTACTTGATTTCCCCGGGCGTGTCGCCTGCACGGTCTTCACGCCTGGATGCAATTTCCGCTGTCCGTTCTGCCACAATGCGTCGCTCGTCATCGGCGGCATGCTGGAACCGGCGTATACAGAGGAGGATTTTTTCCGTTTCCTATCCAAACGCCAGGGGATCCTGGACGGCGTCGCGATCACCGGCGGCGAACCGCTGCTGCAGAAGGATATGGCAGCGTTCCTCCAGCGCATCAGGGAGATGGGCTTCCGTACCAAACTGGATCACAACGGCAGTATGCCGGAAGTCCTGAAGGATCTGATCGGCCGCAACCTGCTCGATTATGTGGCGGTCGATATCAAGAACAGCAAAGAAAAGTATCCGCTCACAGCCGGATGCAGCTGGGCTAATCTCCGCAAGGTGGAAGAAACGGTCGAGATCCTGAAGCAGGGGCTTGTGCCGTATGAATTCCGGACTACGGTTGTGAAGGAACTCCACGAGAAAGAAGATTTTGAATCCATCGGCGAATGGATCAGGGGAGCGGACAATTACTACCTCCAGCAGTTCGAGGATACCGGAGAACTCATCGAGGAAGGATGGTCCGCCGCATCAAAGGAAGAGATGCAGTCATTTTTGGAAACAGTCCGGCCATATGTAAAGAATGTGGCATTACGCGGAGTGAAATAGATTACGATTTGAGGAGATAGAAAATGTATCAGGTACAAAAGAGAGACGGAAAGGTCGTCAAATTCGACCTCACCAAGATCACAGACGCGATCCGCTCCGCGTTCGACGCGCAGGAGACGGCATATCATCCCGATATCATTGATTTCCTCGGCCTGAAAGTCACGGCAGACTTCGCCCCGAAGGTGAAGAACGGCCTGATCGGCGTTGAGGAGATCCAGGACTCTGTGGAGAAGGTCCTGGTCCAGGCGGGTTATGATGAGGTTGCCAAGGCCTACATCCTGTACCGCAGACAGCATGAGAAACTGCGCGACGTCAACAAGACGATGCTGGACTATAAAGCGCTGATGGACAACTATCTGAACATCAACGACTGGCGTGTCAAGGAGAATTCCACCGTCACCTATTCCGTCGGCGGACTGATCCTCTCCAACTCGGGCAGCATCACTGCCAACTACTGGCTCAGCGAGGTCTATGACGACGAGATCGCCAACGCCCACCGCAATGCGGATATCCATCTCCACGACCTGTCCATGCTCACCGGTTACTGTGCAGGATGGTCCCTGAAGCAGCTGATCCAGGAAGGCCTCGGCGGTGTTAGTGGCAAGATCCAGTCCGCACCCGCGAAGCAC
>JAEEGL014714012.1_pt1 | contig 20546 bp, 18 predicted proteins | sample 9134231 | NCBI WGS metagenome assembly JAEEGL01 (sample SAMN16246548, study PRJNA631951) | gut metagenome | biome: gut microbiome; feature: rumen; material: fiber-attached | host: Bos | place: Iran: Karaj | collected 2018-10
CCCTTCCACATGTAACCGACTGCGGGTCCGAGCTTTCCGCTGAATCCGCCCATATAGCCTCCGTAAATCTTAGCCATAGCGAGGGGGTGTTAAAGGTTATACCAATTTACATTCACTTATCATAACGTAGTTTCGTCAATATTATTGCCTACAAAAATAGGAAGTAAAAAAAAGAAGGTAAGAGGAAGAGTAGGAGATGAGTAAGAGATGGAGCTGCATCATGCCTGATTAGCAGGGACTTTGTGGGGGAGGTAATTGGGGAGTTCAAGGAGTTCAGGGAGTTCAGGGAGTTCAGGGAGTTCAAGGAGTTCAGGGAGTTCAAGGAGTTCAGGGAGTTCAGGGAGTTCAAGGAGTTCAGGGAGTTCAAGGAGTTCAGGGAGTTCAGGGAGTTCAAGGAGTTCGGGGAGTTCAGGGAGTTCGGGGAGTTCGGGGAGTTCAGGGAGTTCAAGACGATAGTGGAGGGAATTCGTTCAATTCGCCGTTACTTCAAGTTTTTAATCAAGAATTGGAGAATTAGAGATTTTTTGGTTGTGGCAGGGAGTGCCGGGAGATTTATTTACTGCATTTCGCGTTTTTTTCGTATCTTTGCATTTTATTTCGATTGCGCTTTGAAAGAGAAGGTATATATAGAATCGTATGGTTGTCAGATGAATTTCGCTGACAGCGAGGTGGTTGGAGCTATCCTTTCGGATGCCGGATATGCGCTGTGCGACGCTGTGGAGGAGGCCGATTTCGTGCTTATCAACACCTGCGCCATCCGCGACAACGCCGAGCAGCGTGTGCGTCACCGTGTGCGCGAGCTGCGTGCCATGCAGAACCGCCATGCCAACCTGCGGGTGGGCATCCTCGGCTGTATGGCCGAGCGGCTGCAGAGCCGTCTGATGGCCGAGGAGGACAATGTGAGCTTTGTGTGCGGCCCCGACGCCTACCGCCGTCTGCCCGACCTGCTGCGCCAGGTGCGCGAGGGGCAGAAGGCCGCCGAGGTGGAGCTGAGCACCACCGAGACCTATGCCGACATCGAGCCGGTGCGCCTGGCGTCGAACGGCATCTCGGCATATATAAGCATCATGCGTGGCTGCCAGAACTACTGCACCTACTGCGTGGTGCCCTACACGCGCGGCCGCGAGCGCAGCCGCGACCCGCAGACCATCGTGAACGAGGCACGCACGCTGTTCGAAGGCGGCTACCGCGAGGTGACGCTGCTGGGACAGAACGTGAACAGCTACCGCTGTGGCGAGGTGGGCTTCCCGGAATTGATGGAGATGGTGGCGGAGGTGGATCCGCGCCTGCGGGTGCGCTTCGCCACGTCGCATCCTAAGGATCTGAGCGACGAGCTGCTGAAGGTGATGGCGCGGCACGAGAATATCTGCCGCTGCATCCACCTGCCTGTGCAGAGCGGCAGCGACCGTATGCTGAAGGCTATGAACCGCAAGTATACGGTGGAGTGGTACCTCGACCGCGTGGCCGCCATCCGCCGCTATCTGCCCGACTGCTCGATTACGACCGACGTGATTGCCGGCTTCTGCGGCGAGAGCGAGGAAGACCACCAGGCCACCCTCGAGCTGTTCCGCAAGGTGAGGTACGACTACGCCTATATGTTCAAGTACTCGGAGCGCGAGGGTACCTACGCCCAGCGCCACATGCCTGACGACATCGCCGACGAGGTGAAGACGCGCCGCCTGAACGAGATCATAGCCCTGCAGGGGCAGATAGCCCTGGAGAACAACCGCGAGGAGGTGGGCCGCGAGTACGAGGTGCTGGTGGAGGGCGAGAGCCACCGCTCTAAGGAGCGCCTCTTCGGCCGCAACAGCCAGAACAAGGTGCTTGTGTTCGACCGCGGCGACGCGGTGCCAGGCACCTTCCGCAAGGTGAGGGTGGCCGACTGCACCGCCGCCACGCTGCTGGGCGAGCTGGTAGGATAAAGATATTCGAATTTAGAACTTAGAATCGAAGATATGGCAAAAGAGAGTTTCTTCAGACGGTTCCCATGGGTGCTGCATGTGCTGCTGATGATTGGCGTGTCGCTGGTGCTGCTGGCGCTGGTGTTCATGTTCATCAGGATATATGCCCGCCAGGGTGAGGAGTACGAGCTGCCCGACGTGGTGGGCAGCAATATAGCGGCTTTGCAGGCTGACAACCCGATAGGCCTCGACGTGGTGGTGCTCGACTCCATCTTCCGTCCCGGCCAGGAGGGCGGCCTCATCCTGACGCAGGACCCCAAGGCCGGCACGTTCGTGAAGAAGGGACGCAAACTGTATATCACCATGACGGCCTACACGCCCGAAGACGCCGTGCTGCCCGAGCTGTCGGGCCTCACGGTGCGCCAGGCGGTGAGCGAGCTGCTGGCCGAAGGGCTCGAGGTGGGCAGGCTGACTTTCGTGGACGACCCATATAAGAACATCATCGTCGACCAGACCTGCAAGGGCAAGGCTATCTATGCCGGCCAGCAGATCGAACGCGGCTCGGTGGTGGACCTCACCGTGGGCCTCGGCGACGGCAGCGGGAACAGCGTGGTGCCGTTCACGATAGGCAAGACACGCGAGAAGGCGCGCCGCGACATCCTGTCGGTGTCGCTCAACGTGGGTCGCGAGCATTTCAATGGCGTGAAGCATCGCGAGACCGCCGTGGTCTACCGTCAGGAACCCGACTATACGGGCGTGTCTCGCTATCCCCTCGGCACCGAGGTGGAGCTGTGGTATATCGACGCCGAGAACACCGACGTGCAGAAGATGGTGAGCGAGTTCAAGGTGGATTCGAGCAAGATTATCGACCCGAACGCCATCGACGACGGACGTCCGTCGCTCGAAGATATGGATGACAATGACCTATGGTCGTGGTAGGCAAGGGACATAGCAGGGCAGTGCTTGCGGCGGTGGCCGCCGTGCTGCTGGCGTGCCTTCCGGCACAAGGCCAGGAGGTGCTGCTGCCTGCGTCGTGGACAGCCCGCCAGAGGGTGGCGGAGCCCAAGGACGACAGCGCTGTGGAGCTGCCTTTCATAGACGACTTCTCCGACTACCAGGGTGCCCCGTCGCCCGCGTTGTGGACCGGCGGCGGCGCTTTGGTGAATACCGGCTTCGGCCCCCAGGCCCCCACGGTGGGCGTGCTTACCCTCGACGCCCTCGATGCCGACGGCTGCCTCTACGGACGGGCGACGACATCGCTCTTCCCGGCCGACACCGTCATGTCGCGCCCCATACGTCTCGACTCGCTCACGGCGGCCGACTCGGTGGTGCTGAGTTTCTACTACCTGCCCGGCGGCGGCAGCGGCAACCTGTGGGAGAGGGTGGGCGACACCCCTGAGGATCACGACTCGCTGTTCCTCGACTTCTATGTCGCGTCCGACAGCCTATGGCGTACCGTGTGGAGCCGCGGCGGCGTGAGTGTGGACAGCCTGCTGGCCACCACTGGCCGCAGCTGGCAGTATGTGACTGTCGCCCTCATCGACAGCGTGTATTTCGACTCCACGTTCCGCTTCCGTTTCCGCAACTACTGCTCCATCGAAGACAACGGCAAGACCGGCATGGCCGGCGGCGGCGACCAGTGGAACATTGACTATGTGCTGCTCGACAGCGGCCGCACGGCGATGGCGACGCCGGTGTTCCGCGACGTGGCTTTCGTGGAGCCTGCAGTCTCGATGCTCGCCAACTACAACGCTATGCCGGCACGGCAGTTCCGTCCCGCGGATATGGCCGCGACGATGCATACCGTCATCACCAACCTCTATTCGTCGGCCCTGGCGACACAATACGGATATGCCGTGGTCGACAGTCAGGGCGACACGCTCTACCGCTACGACGGCGGCTACGAGAACGCACCGCCGTTCCTGCCTGCCGGCAGCTACCAGACAGCCCCGGCACATGCCGCCCCGCCAGTGGCTTACACCTTCGAACAGAGCGACAGCCTGCGCGAATACACCGTGGTGCACATGGTGCGCGAGGGCGTGGGCGGCGACGGACGCCAGCAGAACGACACGGTGCGCTTCCGCCAGAGTTTCGCCGACTACTATGCCTACGACGACGGCAGCGCCGAGAACGGCTACGGCCTCACCTCGACGGCCAGCCGCCTATACCTGGCCTACCGCTTCGACCTCAACGTGCAGGATACCCTCACGGCGGTGGACATGATGTTCAACCCGACCCTCAGGGACGAGAACGAGCATGTGCAGTTCTATATCACCGTGTGGCGTGCCGAGGATGGCAAGCCGGGGACGGTGCTCTACCACGACGACGTGCGGCGCCGGCCGCAGGCCGGCGCCTACAACCGCTACATGCTGGAACACAGCGTGACGGTGGACGGCAGCATCTTCGTGGGATTCGAACAGGTGGGTAACGACTATATCAACATCGGGTTCGACCGCAACACCAACAGCTCGGACCGTATCTACTACCTGACCTCGACTGAATGGCAGCAGAGCATCCTCAGAGGCTCGCTGCTGCTGCGCCCCTGCTTCGGACAACGTGCCACAGAGGCTATCGGCACCGTCGAAGCACAGAGCGGAATCACTGTGACGCCCAATCCCGCCCACGGACGGGTGACGGTGGTGGGACTGCCCGAAGGGTCGACGGTGAGGCTGTACGACCTGCAGGGACGGCTGGTGCTCGTCTCGCGCGGCACGACGGTGGACGTCAGCGGGCTCAAAGGACTCTACCTGCTGCAGGCCACGGCACCCGACGGACGATTGTTCAATGAAAAACTGATTGTCGACTGATGGTGGACGAAGAGATAGAACTGGAAGAACAGCAGCAGGAGCTCTACGAGCACCACCGCATCACTGTGAACCGCGGACAGGCGACGCTCCGCATCGACCGCTATCTGCAGATGCGGCTCGAGGGTATCTCGCGCAACAAGGTGCAGGCCGCCGTCAAGGCAGGATGCGTGAGGGTGAACGACCGCGAGGTGAAGTCGAACTACAAGGTGAAGCCCCTCGACGTGGTCACCGTGCTGCTGCCCGAACCACCGCACGAATTCGAGCTGCTGCCCGAGAAGGTGGACTTCCCGATTGTATATGAAGACAGCGAGGTGCTGGTGGTCGACAAGCCGGCAGGCCTGGTGGTGCATCCCGGCGTGGGCAACTGGACGGGCACTTTGGTGAACGGACTGCTCTACTACCTCAACGGCGGAGCCACGACGGCCGACGAATGTGCCGTGAAGCCCTACCTGGTGCATCGCATAGACAAAGACACCAGCGGCCTGTTGCTGGTGGCCAAGACCGAAGAGGCGCAGGTGGCGCTGGCACGCCAGTTCTTCTACCATACCATCGAACGCAAGTACAACGCGCTGGTGTGGGGCGACTTCGAGGAGGACAGCGGCACCATCGAGGGCAACCTGGGACGCTCGCTGAAAGACCGCCGCGTGATGTGCGTATATCCGCACGAAGAGGGAGTGCCCGAGGAAGAGCAGAAAGGGAAACATGCGGTGACGCACTGGAAGGTGCTGGAACGTTTCGGATATGTCACGCTGGTGGAATGCGTGCTTGAGACCGGCCGCACGCATCAGATACGCGCCCACATGCGTCATATAGGGCATCCGCTGTTCAGCGATGCCTCCTACGGCGGCGACGCAATAGTGAAGGGTACCACATTCACCCGTTACCGCCAGTTTGTGGAGAACTGCTTCGAGGTGTGCCCGCGCCAGGCACTGCATGCACGGGTGTTGGGATTCGAACACCCTGCCGACGGCAGGCACATGCACTTCGAAAGTCCGCTGCCGCCGGATATGGAACAACTGCTTGACCGCTGGCGCAACTATACAACGCATACAAAATAAGGTCAGTTGTAACTGACCTTATTTTATTGGTGAATAGTGAATGGTGAATAGTGATTTTTCAACTTTCAACTTTCAACTTTTTAGTATTCCCACATGTCTTCGCCGATGTCGAAGACGCGTTCTTCTATGGTCTCGGCTTCGAGCAGAGCGTCCTCGCCGGTGAGGTAGGCGCTGATGGTGCGGTTGTATTTGTTCGACTCGCGCGTGACGTAAGCGCTGTAGAGCTGGTTGACGAAGATATAGTCCCATGAAGGCTGGCCCACATCGTTGTTGCCGTCGAAGTAGGAACTGTGTCGTGCTAACAGGTTTCGCACTGCGGGGTTCTGCATGGGGATCCAGAAGATGGCGGCACGGCCCATAAATATCTCGTCGCCGGTGGAGAGCGTCTTGGTGACGTTCTTGACAGGCGCCAGGGCTATGCGTCGCGAGTCCTGGCGGGTGTCCTGCTTGCCGATGAACCACACCTCGCGTAAGGCGTAGCGGTGCACCTCGTAGCTTTCGAAATCGTGGGGACGTATGTAGGTCTGGTAGAGTTCGTTGTCGTCTTCGTCGTAGCCTATCTCGAGGGTCATGGTGTCAGCTTTGGTGTACTGCTTGACGAAATGCTCGGCGTCGAGTGGCACCTTGAGTTCGTCGTCTTCGAAGATGGGTATCTCGCCTGCGACGACAGCGTGCCAGATGATGAAGGCGAGGCTGAGCTTGCCGGTGGGGTCTTCTTCCTCGGTGGGGAAGTAGAAGAACTGGTTGAAGCTCTCGCCGAGTTCGATGGTTTTCCAGAGGGTGGTGGACCACACCACGTCGGCCTCGCGTAGGTGAGGGTAGGGGATGGGACGCTGCTGCTCTTCCAGCCCCGACGTATAGAACTCGTTGGGGGTCTGGGCGTGAAGCGATGCCGCGAACAGAAGAAGTGCGGTCAGCAGTAGTCCGTTTTTCATTGGAAAGTAAAAGAAGAGTTAAGGGCTCATGCTCTTAACTCTTCCTGTATTGTTACAATAGGTTTGGCGGTGTTGTTTGGCTGTTAGTACTCCCACATGTCGCTCTCGATGTCGAAGATGCGCTCTTCGATGGCCTGCGACTCGATGATGGCGTCCTGACCGGTCAGATAGTCGGTGATCTTGCGGTTGAACTTGTTGGACTCGCGGGTGACATAGCTGTCGAAGTAACGCTGGATGAAGATGTCATCATAGGAGCGCTCAGCGACGTCGTTGTTCTCCTCGAAAGCGTTGGCGTTGACCAGCACCTGACGCACTTTCATGGAGTTCATGGGGATCCAGAAGGAAGGCACAACGTCGTTCTCACCGCGTTTGGAGGAACGCTCGAATACGAAGTTGAGACCTACGATGCGGACTTTCTGACGGGTATCCTGCTTGTCGATGTACCAGAATTCCTTCAGGTTGAGTTTTTTGGCGGTCGTGTTGAGGAATGAGGGGATTTGGGTCTTCTCTTCCATGACAGGTTCGCCATCTTCGTCCTCAAGGGGCTGACCGTTCTCGTCGACCACCGGCACCGTAATGGTGTAGGGTGCGCCGCAGAGGTTGAGGTAGGCCTTCTCCCATTCCTGAGGGACCTTCATATCGTCGTCCTCGTAGACTTCGAAGTCACCGTTGGAGGCAGCTTTGACGATGAGGTTGACGATGTTGATGCGGTTCTGGTTATTGCTCTCTTCTTCCGTTTCGGTGGGGAAATAGAGGAACTGGTTGAAGCTTTCGTTCATGTCGATGCAGCGCCAGATGGTGGTCTTCCATACCACATCGCTCTCGCGGAGGAAGGGGTAGGGCATGGCTTTCTTGCCGACGACAATATTGCGCTGGTAGAAGTCGTTGGGGTTGCTGCCGTCTTCAGCATCGATGATGCTCTGCGCGGTTACCGTAAAAGCAATCATGGTTGCCAATACGCCGAACAATACCTTTTTCATAGTATATTAGTTTTTAAGTTTAACAATCCAGTCGATCTCTCTCGGCTTGCCGTCGGGCATCAAGATCTTTGCGGTTACGACCATGTTGTCGCCGCGCGAGGCTTTCTTGATAGCCGACTGTATTTCGGGAGTGAACTTGTTGCCCTGGTTTCCTGCATACTGTCTGGTTCCGACCGAGAAGTCGAAGGAGAGCACTCGCATGGAGCCCTTCGGCACCTGGAATTCGAAATCTGGGTTTTTCTGCGGGATGACGTATATGTCGCCGGTGGTGAAGTCCTTGCGGACGGCACTACCAGAACCAGTCTTGTGGTTTCCGATGATGATTAACGGGTCGGGGATGTTCTTGACTTTGAACTTGTAGTCTGCGACTCGGGTCGTCCTTTTGTCGATAAGGGCGTCAACATGGACAAATACATTCTTGGCGCTGTTGTCAGGCCGGATGATGTAGTGACCGGGACCGCCTTCGCCAGCGGTAAGAGTACCACCTTCGATAGAGGCTTTCAGGTCTTTGGTTTCAACGCCAGGGGCGGAGATGGTGATGGGGTTGTCGAGACCGGCATAGACCACCTGCATCTTGTCAAGCATGACCGTCGCAGAAGGTTCTGCTACAGTATAGTGCTCAACGATTTCAAGGGGAGTGTCGCCGTCGGGACCTTTCACGATGGCGGTACCGGTGATTTTCTGCATGCCGATGGTGTTGCAGACCACGCTGTAGTGGGCGGAACCGGAGTCGGTGCTCGGGATTTCCTTGCCACCCATGTTGAGAACAAATTTCTGCTTCGAGTCGTAGGCACCGACGTAGATGTCGGTCTCGAAGGTGTTGCCTTTCAGGATGTAGGTCGACTTAGGACGGGAGATAAGTGCAATCTGGTCGAAGGAGTGGTCGCCCTTGCTCACCTGCTTGTAGAGCATGTTGACGGCGTCGAATTCGGCGTTCATGGTCTCGGCTTTCATACGGGTAAGCGTAATCAGACCGGCACCTGCAACAACTTCGCTGAAGTTCTTCAGCTCCCATACGCAGGGTTTGCCATCTTTGTCGAAGAACGTTTTGTCTACATCGAACGGGAAGTTTACCTTAGAGGAGTCGTCGCCAAGAATCTTTTTTACAGTCTTGACATATTCTGAGATTTTAGCATGCAGGTCGTAGGCTTGGCCTGTGCCTTTTTCAGAAGAGCCGTCGAGGAAGAAGTTGGGTGCACCGTGGGTGTCGTCCAGGCCTTTTTCCATCCAGGCAAAGCCACCGAGTTGCAGTGCGCGTTTTACACTGTCAAGGTTGGTGGTCTTATCAGGATTCTTCAAGACTACTTCAACTACTTCTTTGGGATTGTCGGGATTTGTGCGGATTTTTGCAACATCAGGGCAGACTTTGCCAATGAATTCGTATTCGAGACTGTCGATATACGTTTTCAGTTCAATGGATAATTTTTTCACCTGCTGTGCCTTGTCGTACGACTCCCGCACCTTGTCCGGGCTGTTGGTCAGAGCTACGTCGAAGTTGGTGTAGGTGTCGTCCAACTTGGACTGGAGGTTGATATTGGAATTGGTCATTGCTGTACCTACAGAGCGGAAGCCCTCCACCACCTCGGCCGACACGTTAAGTGCCAACATGGCGGTGTACACGAGGTACATCATCGTAATCATTTTTTGTCTCGGGGTTTCCGGACAGTTTGTTGCACCCATAGTCTATTCCTTTCTTTTAGTTACACGTTAGGATTTGGTTTGACGTGTGATGGATTAGAGACGGGTCTGCATGGCTGCCAGCATGTTGCCGTAGACGTTGTTCAGTTCGGAGACCTTGCGGGTCAGGGCGTCGACTTGTTCTTTGTACTTGGTGATGCCGTCGGCCGAGTCGCTGAAGTTGGTCAGCATGGTGGACATCTTCTCCTCGAACTCCTTGTTGAGGTTGATCTGTGTGGCGGCATTGTTGATCTGCATCTCGTACATGGCGTTGATGCTGCTGAGGCTTGCCGACATCTTCTTCATCTCTTCGACATAGCTCACGTCGCCGCTGAGCGACTTGGCGGTCTCTTCGTAGATGGTGGAGAGGGTCGAGATGGCCTCGGGGGCACCCTGCATGCTCTCGAGCAGTTTGCCGGCCTGACCGGCGACATTGTCGAGGTTGTTGACGAACTTGTCGGTGGCGGCGGTGACATTGGCCATGTTGTTCATGGCGTTGGCGCTGTCGGCGAGGTTCTGCATGCCTTGGCCAAGGCGGTCGAACAGTTCGGGGCTGATATTGGCGTCTTTGAGCATCTGGTCGAGTTTGGCGCTGAGCGGGTCTTTGCTCACGGGCAGTTCCTCGGGTTTCTCGATGGGGTTGCCGTTCTCGTCGAGCTCAGGCTCGAGTTCGCTCTCTTCGCTCATGCCTGCCAGTTCAGGATAGACAAGGCTCCAGTCCCACTCTTTGTGGGGCGGTTCAAAGGCCGAAAGGAAGAAGATGATGGTCTCGGTACCCATACCGGCGATAAGCATGACGTTGGCGCCGGGCCAGTGCATGATCTTGAACAGTGCACCGACGATAACAACTGCTGCACCCCAACCATAGAGTTTTGCCATGAAGTTTTTGTACGCCTTACTGCGAACGAGATTGTCTATGAAGCTCATAATTCTGTATTTTTTTTGTGTTGCTTATTATGTGTATTCTATTTAATATTTATTTAGCGGGCTACGTTGGAGGCGGTGCGGAGGTTGTCGCCTTTCATACGGCCGAGGTAGGGCTGCACGCAACGGAAGCCGATGTAGCACTTGGCGGTGTCCATGAACTCGTAGGTGCGGGTCTGGACCTGAATGAAGTATTTCTGGTCTTTCCAGCTGCCGCCGCGGACCACTTTGCGTTTCATGGCCAGCGGGTCGTCATCCTTGGCGTCATAGTTGTAGTACGGGGTCACGGCATTGGCAACCTGGTATGTCGACTCGTTGAAGGCGTCGAGGCACCACTCGCTGACGTTGCCGGCCATGTCGTACAGACCGTAGTCGTTGGGGGCATAGTGGCCGACCATGAGGGTCTTCACGCCGCCGTCGTCGTCATAGGCACCCTTGAGGGGCTCGTAGTTGGCCAGGAAGCAGCCGTTTGGATTGCGCACATAGGGACCGCCCCAGGGGTAGCTCTGGCTGGCGATGCCGCCACGGGCTGCGAACTCCCATTCGCTCTCGGTGGGCAGACGGAAGTCGTTGAGGGTGCTGTAGTCGATGCTCTCAAGATATTTGTTGAGCATGTTGCTGCGCCACACGCAGAAGGCTTTGGCCTGGCGCCAGCTCACGCCGACCACAGGATAGTTGTCGTAGGCGGGCGAGGAGAAGTAGCTGCGGGTGAAGTCCTCGTTCATGCTGTAGGCATAGTCGTGAACCCAGCACAGGGTGTCGGGATAGATGTTGATATACTCGCGCTGAATCTGGCTGGAACGGTTGTTGAGGCCTTTGGGGCGCACGGCGAAGCTGGTGCCGCGGTGCTCGCTCTTGCTGGCTATGTTGTTCTCCTTCTGGGCCACATTGGCGTAGTCGATATAATAGTATTCATAATTCATTTTCGACACATCGATAACACGGCGGTGGTTGATGTCAATCAGGTAGAAGCCACCGTCGATGAGGGCCTGGCGCACGTCGGCATCGGCATAGTCGATTTTCTTCTTGCGGTTGAGCGTCGGGGGATCGATGGGCTCGCCATAGGCGTCTTCTTCCACGAGGAAACCGTCGATACCGGCTTCGCCGAGCATGCGGCGGGCGACGGAGTCGCGCACGTCGGCAACAAACTGGCGGTACTCGTTGTTGGTGATTTCGGTTTCGTCCATGAAGAACGACTCGATCTGCATCTTGCGGGGCTGGGTTGTGGTCTCGCTGCCGTAGGTGACGTTCTGTGTGCCGGCACCCATGGTGTAGTTGCCTTGGTTGATGAATACCATGCCTTTGAGGTCTATATCCTCAAAGTAGGGACGGTCGTTAACTCCGACCAACTCTCCGTTGTTGGAAGAGCCGCAGCTTACCATCAGGGCAGCCGAGGCGGCGAGCATGAAAAACAGCTTCTTCATATTGTCAGTGTTTTATTTTGTTCTTAAAACGTAATTTCGTTAAAAAGGTTTCAATATTAAATATATTTAACGCAAGTAAAGTGTATTGCCCGATACCGTCGGCGGCCGTTTGGGCACGCTGACTTGGAAGGCCAGGTTGAGGTAGAATTCGAGAGATCCTATGCTGCGGCCGTTGCCGAAGCCAAGCTTGGAAGTTGTCAAGTCGTAGGCGACACCGGCCTGCATTATCTTGAGGAAGTTGACGCCGGCGAGGAAGTTGAACGAGTCGCCCCAGCGGTATCCGAGACCTGCCCAGAAGATGTTCTCGTAGTCCAGCAGGCAGGCGAAGTCGGCTTGGAAGACCGAGAAGTTGGCGCTCTTCAGCAGCACCGAGGGCTTTACTTTCAACGAGGGGTTGTAGGGGAAGGTGTATTCGTAGCCACCCATCAGGTAGAAGGTGCGGACGTTTTGCAGGTTCAATGTCTCGCTCTTGGAGCCTAAGAGGTTCTTCACCGAGAGGCTGACATAGAGCTGTCCGGGAATCTGGTAGTAGAGGCCTGTTGCTACGTCGAACAGGAAGTCGTTGTCGTTTTGACTGTTGACAAGGGGGTCGCTGGAGGAACCGCTTGGGTTGCTGGGGTCGCCGCTCATGTCGTCGTAACCTCTGAGGTCTTCAGTATTGAATTTGTAGCTCTGCAGGTCGGCCTCGATGGCTGCCGACAGGTTGCCGGGGCCCCAGAAGATGCGGAAGGCGTAGTCGAGGGCGATGGTGTTGTTCTGATGATAACCCACTTTCTCGGAGGTGAAGTTGAGACCGATGCCGCCATGGAGCCAGCGCACCGGCATGTCGAAGCTGAACAGCATGTCAGTAGGCACCGATCCGGGGTTGCCGCCAGGCGTAGGCGGCTGCAGTTTCAAACCTATCCACTGGCTGCGGTAAAGTATGGTGGCTTCGATGTTGCCCGAGCTACCTGCGTAGGCAGGGTTGTAGCTCAGGCGATTGAACATAAAGTGGGTGTATTGACCTTCGTTTTGTGCTTGCACAGTAGACAAAAATACTACAAATGCCACCAAAAATAGCGCGATTTTCGGTGCTTTGCAATAGTTGTTCTGTCTATTTATTGTCGCCACAATGGCTTGTTATTTAGTCTATTATAATTTATTATACCCAATAATGCCCCAGTTTGGGCTACTCGGGTTTGAATGTGCAAAGATAATAATATTTATTTAATTAGCGAAAAAAAGTTTAATTTTTTTTATTCCGTGGGAGTTATTTTGCAATTGGGGAAGTTGTGTCTAAGGGCCCGGCTGAGTTCTTCGGCGTTGTCTTCGGGCAGCGCCACGGTCAGTGTGAGCAACAGTGTGGTGTCGTCTTCAAGGGTCTCGACGGCAACTTTGTCGCGGTATATCTCGGGCAGCATCTGTATCATGTTGTATGCCTGACTGTGCGAAGCGGCCATGCCCAGTTCTATGTCGTAGCGGTTATTGCCTGCCGGCGGGAGTGTCGATGTCGCAGGCTTCGGCGGCTCGCTGCTTTTCTTGGCGACTGGCGTGGCTTTCGCCGGGGCTGTCTTTACTGGCGGTGTGGCGGTTGCCGCAGGATTGGCGACGTTGGGGTGAAGCCTCGAGGTGACGCTGTCGAACATAGTCTCTTGTGCCAGCCATTTCTCGTGCCAGCCGTCGCCCAAAAGGCGTACGTTGACAGGCTGCATGCCTTTGATGCCTATGGCGGTAGCGGCACGGTGGCTCAGATCGAAGACTCCGTGCTTCGGACAGCGGTCGTTGACTCTCACAATCACCTGCATGCCGTTGTTGCGGTTGGTCACCATCACGTATGTGCCCAGCTTTATCTTCCAGTGGGCGGCGGTGAATTTGTTCTGGTCGAAAATCTCGCCATTGGAGGTCTTGCGCCCTTCGAAGCGGTCGTGGTAGTAGGTCCCTTTGTTGGGATATTCGGTCACGGTGTCGGTCGACGAGTAGTTCTGTGCCGCGGCAGGCCATGCCGTGAGCATCAGCAACAGTATGTATATGTGCCGTCTGACTACCATATCACGGCATCGGGGTGAAACCATTGTCCATGCAGGCGCAGCACCTGCTCTATCACGTCGCGCACACATCCGCGACCACCCTCGCAGAGCGATATATAGTCGACTATCTCCTTGATTTCCACCGCTGCGTCGGCGGGACAGGCGCTCACACCGGCACGTTTCAACATCGGGTAGTCGGGTAGGTCGTCGCCCATGACGAGCACCTCTTCCTCTTTGAGGTTGTTTTCTTTCAGGAAGCGCTCGTAGGTGGCTATCTTGTCGCCACAGCCGGTGTAGCACTGCGTCACGCCGAGCATGGACATCCGGTTGTCAATGCTCATCGACGTGGCTCCGCTTATGACGGCGACGGCATAACCTTTCTTTACGGCATATTGCACTGCGAACCCGTCTTTTATGTTACCGCAACGCACCGTTTCTCTGTCGGCGTAGACCCATACGTCGCCGTTGGTCATCACGCCGTCGAAATCGAAGACGAAGGCTTTGATTTTGTGTAGTTTCTCTTTGTAGTTTATCATGCTGTAAACAGGTTTTGCAGTCGGTGTTATGGCTTGGCAATTTCAAGCATCCGCTCGTAGACCGTCCTCCAGCCTTTCCAGCCGAACAGTTCCGAGAGGTTCTGGTTGTGTATGATGCAGCAGAAATCGCCTCCAACCCTGCGCACGTCAGCGACCAGGCGCTGATAGCTTTCCACGGCTTCCTCGGGCGTGAGTTTGAGGTATTTCTGCAGTGTGGTGTCCATCACGCAGAAGGGGTGGATGATCAGCGTTGTCTCCATGTCGCGCTCGAGGTTGTAGAATGGGTATGGTGAACTGATTCCGGCACGAAAGCCGACGGCGTCGGCATACCCCATGGTATAGTCGTCGGTCAGTCCTGCATGGAGGAGTGTGTTGTAGCTTGTGGGAAGGTGCAGACGCAGGAAATGGTATCGCGATTTGGATATCGTGCGGTGCAGTATGTTCTCTAACCGCCGTGTTTCTTTGTCCACTGTTTTCGGGTCTTCCAGAGCGTTGTATCCGGGATGGATGCCCATGCTGGCATAGTCGTCAAGGTGTTGCAGCAGTTCTCCTGTATGCGGGTTCTGTGGGTTCGAGGGCTTGTCGTACTGGTCGTAGTCTGCCACCAAAGCGAAGAATATCAGCTTTCTGCCTGGTCTTTCCTTGTGCTGCTTCAAGATGTAGTCGAAAGTGTCGAAGGGGTCTTCTTCACGGTGCAGGATTACTCGCCAACGGCGTCGCACCTCCACGATGTCGCGCCTGACGAAGAGGTCGCGCATGGTGCCCACCACGGTGCGGAAGATTCCTTTGTGGGCATAGCACCATGCAGCGTCTATGTCGACAGTCTGCACGAAATGGTATTTTCGCGGCGCTATGGCGAGGTTGGGGTAGCGGCGGTTGAGCAGTTCGCGGAGCATCTCTGCCCATTGGTCTACCACAGGCAAGTGCAGGAATCCATGTATGCCGGCAAGGCTCTGCGAGGCCTCGAAGCGGCCGTGCTCGTCCTGGCGGTGGGGCAGGTACTCTTCGTAGCGGCTCACCAGGTAGAATGTGGCGGCAAAGATGTCGAACGGCAAGTCGAGGTCGCGGCTGTAGACGGGGAAGAGCATCCACTGCCCGTCGTGCTGGAAGGGCCGTGGCTCCTGTTCTTCGATGGTGGTCTCGGTCAGCAGCTTGCAGCTCTTTATATGTATGCTGTCGCCCAAGCGCTGTGGCCCATAGCACAGCTTGGCTCCGTCGTGGCCGAGGAATACGGCATCGTCGGTGGTGATGCTGAATTCCACATGCAGAAGGTGCTTGAAAAGCACATTCAGCGTGTAACCTATCCGGTTGGTCAGTTTAGGAACGTATATCAGCAGCATATCAAGGTGCAAAGATACTAACTTTTTTTGATTTGGATGCCTGAAGGGTCGTCGGAGTGCCTAACGGCAGGGCTAAGTTGTTGTCACCCAGGTGGCCGAATGGGGCGCCGAAGGCGACGGGATAGTCTTTGTCCGCGACGGCCTCTATGACGATTTGCTCTGCCGTGCGGCCGAAGGGGACGCTGTTGTCGTGCATGTCGCTCAAGCCGCCGACGACAAGGCCCGCCAGCTCGTCGAGCATGCCGGCACGGCGCAGCGCCTGCATCATACGGTCAATATGGTATAGGTATTCGTCAAGGTCTTCGATGAGGAGTATCTTGCCGCGGGTGTCTACCTGCGAGCGCGAGCCCAGCAGGCTGTAGAGTATCGACAGGTTTCCGCCCACCACCGGCGCATGTGCCTCGCCGTCGCGGTTCAGCGGCGACGGCTCCCATTCATAGCCGAGGCCGTCGCGCTTCACGCCGAAGAGGAAGTCGTGCATCGTGCTTGTGGCAGGGGTGGGGGAGGACTGGAAGTTTATCGGCATGGTGGCGTGCAGCGTCGGCAGGCCGAGGGTGGCATGTATGTGGCTGTGCAGCACGGTGATGTCGCTGTATCCGACAATCCACTTGGGACGCTCGGCGAAGCGTGTGAAGTCGAGCCTGTCGACGATGCGCACAGTGCCGTAGCCGCCACGGCAGCATACAATGGCGCGCACCTCGGGGTCGTCAAGCTGCCGTTGCAGCAGTGCCGCACGGTGCTTGTCGCTGCCCGCCAGCTGCCCTTCGGCCTTATAGAGTCCCGTGGGCACAACCACCTTGAGGCCCCACGACTTCAGTTCGGCGATGGCGGGAGCCATCTCCTCCGGACTCACCTTGCGCGCCGGAGCGGCAAGTGCCACCCGGTCGCCTTTCTTCAGGTATGTTATCCTGTTCATGTCGTAAATAACGACGATTGTACAATATTATTGTGTGCATGGGTGCGCGTAGAGTCAACTGACAGGTGCGGCACAGTTGTGTCAGCCACACTCCAGGGGCCGTATTGGCTTCGTCTGTTGTTCGCTTGTTGTTCGCTTGTTCTCCGCTTGTTGTCCGCTTTTAAAGCGGACAACAAGCGGAGAACAAGCGAACAACAGTTGGCGCCGACACCTCGCCATGACATCCGCATAGCCTCAGTTGCCTAAGTTTGCCCGTTTTTTTGCGCATCTTCTCTACTTGGTGTCGCTTTTGCAGCCGGAATTTAGGGCATGTGGCATAATATTTGTATATGAAGCCGATGAGGTGTGGTTTCGATGCAGGATTGCATTTTTTTTTGCCGTATGGAAAAAAGTTCGTATCTTTGCATTTTCAAACAAACACTAATAAACAACACTCAAAGAATTATGACATTACAAGCTATAGTGGACAAACTCGGCGCCACCGTAGGGCTGGGCGCCGGACGTCTCGACATGGAGGTGGAGCATTGCTTCGCTTCCGACCTTATGAGCGACGTGCTTACGCTTAAAGATACACCGGTGCTCATAACAGGCCTCTGCAACGTTCAGACAATACGTACCTGCGACATGGCAAACCTCGAGGTGGTCATCTTTGTGCGCGGCAAACGCCCGACAGAGGACATGGTGGAGCTGGCTGACGAGAACGATATGGTGCTCATCTGCACGCCCTACTCGATGTTCAAGACCTGCGGACTGCTGTGGGAACTGGGAATGAAACCTCTGTATTAATGTCGAATTGTGAAAGTTGATTTTTGAAGGCTGCGTGGTTTGGTCGTCAAAATTCAAAATTCGTAATTCGAAGTTCAAATTTTCAAAAGATGCATCAGGAATATACAGTTATAGAAGGCGATTTCGTCAATGCAGGCAAGGCCTCGAGCTCGGTGAAGAAAACCCTCAAGCAGCTCAACGTGAACCCGCAGGTGGTGAAACGCGTCGTCGTGGCGCTTTACGAGGCCGAAGTCAATGCCATCGCCCACGCCTATGGAGGCAAGGTCTTGGTTGATATCGATCCCGACAAGATAAAGATGGTAGTGGCCGACAAGGGCCCGGGCATCCCCGACATAGCCCTTGCCATGCAGGAAGGCTACAGCACTGCCCGTCCCGAAGTGCGCGACATGGGCTTCGGCGCCGGCATGGGCCTGCCCAACATGAAAAAAAATGTCGACAAGATGAACGTCACCTCTGAAGTGGGTGTCGGTACAACCGTCGAAATGGAAGTCAACTTTAGCTGAGAGCTGTAAGCTGTAAGTTTAAATGAACAGCCGGTTGCGTCGCCCCTTACAGCTTAAAACTTAAAACTAAAAACCAAAACATGTTTTACCACGCATTACAGATTGACGAGGAGCGCTGCATAGGCTGCTCGCGCTGCATGAAGATATGCCCCACCGAGGCAATCCGCATTTTCGGCGGCAAGGCCTCTATACAGGAACATCGCTGTGTTGACTGCGGCAAGTGCTACGAGGTCTGCCCGGCGCAGGCTGTAAGCATTAAGGACGATGACTTCGAGGCTTTCCGCCAGTACAAGCATTCGGTGGCATTGCTTCCTGCCGTGTTCATGGGTCAGTTCCCCGACGACGTCAGCGTCTCCAAGGTCTATGCCACCCTGTACGAGCTGGGCTTCGCCCACGTTATGGAAGTGGAAAGTGCCGCCTTGATTTACCGCGACGCCAAGGAACGCTACTCCAAAGAACACCCCGACATAAGGCCTCTTATATCGTCGTTCTGCCCGGCCATCGTCCGACTTATACAAATCAAATATCCTTCGCTGGCCGAAAACGTGATGCCTATCAAGGTGCCGCTCGACCTGAGCGCCATGTATGCCATCGAGGAACTTGTCAGCCGTGGCATTCCACGCGAGGAGATAGGGCTCTTCTATATCACCCCCTGCGCCGCCAAGGTGTCGGCTGTGAAAGCGCCTGTGGGCGAGGAGAAAAGTATCATCGACGGCGTGATTAACATGAATCTGCTCTTCAACCGCGTCTATAAGCGGATGAAAGATAACGGCAAGGACCACCAATACAAGCCCCTCACACGTCAGCGCCTATCGGCCGACGCTATCCTCAGCACACTCACCAACGGCGAACGCCGCATCTGCTCGGCCAAACGCAGCTACTCTATCGACGGAATCCAGAATGTGATGGACTTCCTCGACAAGATGGAGAACGACGAGGTGGAAGGTGTGGAGTTCCTCGAACTGAGGGCTTGCGACCAGAGCTGCGCCGGTGCCCTGCTGAGTTGCGACAATCGTTTCCTCTGCGGCGAGCGCATGTATGCCCGCGCACGCAAAGCCGCCGAACGTGAACGTAACGGCGAGATGCCGCGCGACCGCGAGATGGAGAAATACAAGGAATACCTTATCGAACATTCGCGCGTCGATGAGGTGCAGCCTCGCTCGATGATGGTGCTCGACGAAGATATATCCAAGGCACTCGAGAAGATGGAGAAGATAGAGAAACTGAAGGTGCAGCTGCCGCAGATCGACTGCGGCGTATGCGGCGCACCGACATGCGAGGCTTTCGCCACCGATGTGGTGTGCGACCGTGCCAGGCTTCATTCATGCGTCTTCTACCGCATACACCTTGAGCAGAACGGGAAGATGACACTTCGCGAAGGTGGCTCCAACATGAAATCTATCTGGGGCGAAGACCGCATAGAGAAGGAAATTGAACTCTGATCACTTGAAACAGATACTGCTGATAAACGACGTGGTGGGCTATAGCCATGTGGGTATGGTGGCGATGCTGCCCATCCTTACCTATATGGGGCACACTACATATAACCTGCCTACGGCACTTGTCTCCAACACACTCGACTACGGCCGGTTCAATGTGTTGGAAACTACAGGATATATGCGCGACACACTGCCTGTGTGGGACAGCTTGGGTTTCCACTTCGATGCCGCGTGCACAGGTCTTATGTTCAGCGAGGAGCAGGCTCGTCTTGTCGCCGACTACTGCAAGCGACTCCATGCCGCCGGCACCACGGTTTTTGTCGACCCTATCATGGGCGACGGCGGACGCCTCTACAACGGCATAAGCCAACGGCAGGTGGAGCTCATGCGTGAGATGGTGAGCGTCGCCGACCTCACCTTCCCCAACTACACCGAGGCGTGCTACCTTACAGACACGCCTTTCCGTCAGGAAGGCATGTCGTGGGACGAAGCATGCCGGATGCTCGACGGCATAGCCTCGCTCGGCGCCCGCTCGGCAGTGGTCACCAGCGCCCGCGTCGACGGCCACAGCTGCGTCATCGGACGCCGTAGCCAGCAGCCTGTCGCAGGTTTCAGGCAGAACCTCGGAGAAGGACCATACTTCCGCATCGACTACGACGAGATACCGGTCGCTTTCCATGGAACAGGCGACATATTCTCCGCTGTCCTCATCGGACATCTTATGAACGGCGACACACTCAAAGACAGCACGGCGACAGCCATGACGGTCGTCAGCCGCCTCATTGACCGCAACCGGGACCAGCACGACAAATGTCTCGGAATACCTATCGAAAAGTGCCTTGATCTGCTGTAGCGCAAACACCACAAAGGCTGTTTGAAAATGCAGCTAAGTGGCTGTACCATAGATGTTAGAAGGATGAACTCACCAAATGTGGTGAGTTTTTTTTATAAAACTGCGTGTCGTATCATTTTTATTTTGTATATTTGCCGTGTCATATATGGGCGTATTGTCCATATATGTATTTGATTATTAGTAATAAACAAATAATATTAATCCTAAAAAGTCACATTTATGACAAAAGTAAAATCTTTAGCTGACCTGAAGGCCATGCGCGAGAAACTCCAGTCGAACCTCGACATCCGTGAGAAGGCTGAGAATCCCGATGCGCTTGTCCAAATCAAGGTTGCCATGGCCACTTGCGGTATCGCCGCCGGTGCCAAGCAGGTTATGGAACACATGATGCAGAAGGCCGACGAGCTCCACATCCCCGCCGTCTTCACGCAGACCGGCTGCATGGGCTACTGCCACGCCGA
>JAEEGL015429411.1_pt1 | contig 20546 bp, 14 predicted proteins | sample 9134231 | NCBI WGS metagenome assembly JAEEGL01 (sample SAMN16246548, study PRJNA631951) | gut metagenome | biome: gut microbiome; feature: rumen; material: fiber-attached | host: Bos | place: Iran: Karaj | collected 2018-10
GATCCCAATGATTTCTTCGGCGTTTTTGATTGGTCACACCGGCAAAAACAGTACGACAGTGTGTTCCCCAAAACACCATGTATGTCGCGCAAGGAATATCTGAGAAAGGAACCACAGAGCCGGATAATCCTCAAATCCTGGCTGACTTCCATGCTTCTCGAAGTTTTTACATGGCCGGAGGCCATGTTTGAATGGCGAGACGATGTCAGACCGCCCAAAGAGGAGTATCATCCGGATTTTTCGAGGGAAGATTTGAACCAGATCTTCACTTCGGGCATTTTCGAAAAGACTCCGCTTGCATTAATCTTTGAGGTGACGCAATCGTGTCTTTCATATTTTTTGAAATTAAAGGATAATGGATCAGATTGTGGCATGAGTTTGCCTGACGGTACAAAAGCTGTTGTCGAAAAACTCAAAAAGGGCGATACACTGACAGAGATGCTCGCCGTATTTCCTTCGGAATGTCCGGTACATCAAGTCGTTTATTTCTTCTTCGTCATGAATCAACTCGAATTGATCGCATAAAGGAGACAGGCACAATGGGAAACCTGGAAAACACCCAAGCGCGCAAAGAGCCCATTACTTTCACCGGCCGTACGCGCAGTGATGCAAAACGCAAAGCATTGAACTACTGGTATATGAATCAGACGACGCTTGCGATGAGTATCCGTGAATTCAGTGCCCGACTCGTCCTGCTCCCCGATGGCAAGAGTATTGTATTTTACGAAAATCCTGTTGCGTAGCTGTCTGATTTCATGCACTATCATTCGCACATCATCAGTGATGCGCATGATTAATATTTCTTAAGTGGAGACTTGTTGGAATATGTCTGATCAGACCCAGACCATTCTTTTGGATACACCTACCGCCCTTAAAGTCAGAAAATACCGCCTGTCTGCTCATACCAAATCGCCATTTTCCCAGGATTTTCAAAAAAGACTCATCTTTATCGGTTCTCATCCTGAATGCGATTTGTGCATCTCCGAGGCATCCATATCCCGGCATCATGCCAAAATTGAGCTCGATCAGAATGGTTATCGCCTCGTCGATCTCGGGAGTAAAAATGGTACCTTCATCGGCGATGTGAGGGTCAACGACATCTACATCTCGCCGCACATGACTTTTCGATGCGGGACTGTCGACATCGATTTCGATCTCGGAAGCGACACCATTGAAGTCGCCATCTCCCAGAAAAACCATTTCGGTGATATGCTCGGCCAATCGGTCGCCATGCGCGAAATCTTTGGCCTGCTCGAGCGCGTTGCCCCTACTCCGGCAACAGTCCTCGTCGAAGGTGAATCCGGATGCGGAAAGGAGCTCGTTGCTGCCGCTATTCGCCAGCACTCGGATCGCGCCGACAAACCGTTCGTCATCTTTGACTGCTCCGCCGTTTCAAAGGATCTCATCGAATCCGAACTCTTTGGACACGTCAAAGGCGCATTCACGGGTGCCATCTCAGATCGAAAGGGCGCATTCCTTCAGGCCAATGGAGGTACGCTTTTCCTGGACGAAATCGGTGAACTCTCCCTGGATCTGCAGCCCAAATTATTGCGCGCTCTCGAAAATCGCATGGTTCGTCCCGTCGGTTCAGAAAAAACATATCCCATCGACGTCCGCGTGATTGCTGCCACGAATCGCTCACTCGCCGAAGAAGTCACCAACGGGAATTTCCGCGAAGACCTCTATTACCGACTCGCCGTCATAAAAGTCAACCTGCCGCCGCTGCGGCAGCGACCGGAAGATCTCCCCCTGCTCATTGAGCATTTCCTCGACGATGCATCCCGAAAATTCAAACGCCCCATCCCCAATATTTCGTTTTCAACCCTTCAAAAACTGCGCGCCTATTCGTGGCCCGGAAACATCAGGGAACTCAAGAATTTCATCGAACGAGCATGCCTGCTTTCGAGCAATGATCGCCTCGAAACCAAATTTTTGAACGTCAAGCCTCAGGAAAATCCCGCTGCCGGCGAGCCCGGGGATACCGATGCATACGTAGAAATGGTCCTCGAAAGACAAATGCCGTTCAAGGAAGCCAAACAGACTATTATCGAACAGTTTGAATCGCTCTACTGGAAAAAACTTCTGGAATCCACAAAAGGAAACATCTCCAAAGCGGCACGTCTCGCAGACATGCACCGAAAATCCGTAGAATATATCGTCAGAAAACTGAACCTCAATATCCGCAATAGCTCTGCAAAAGACGACGAAGCAGAAGACTGCGACGAATAGCAATCATCAACGGGCCCGCAATCGCGGGCTCCACTCATTGTATGTTCTCATGACGATCGAAGATCCCGCGATTATTGAAGCCAAAATTCACAATATGCTGCTCAATGCGCCGGAATACATGGGGTTTTCCTTCGTCGCAGAACAAATCGAAGCTTATATCAGGATGCGCCAGCCCGATGCCTGTCAGCATCTCATCAGTTGTGCAAGAGCTTTTGTTTCTCTGCGGCAGAACCCGTTTTTTCAGGAACGCCTCAGGGACTTCTATGAGTGTTCATGCGAAGATCCCGATATCTGTCAGCTGACCAGAATGTGTTTTACGGATTTTTCGCCTTCCAGAGCCGGCATTCCATCCACTGAGGTTCAGAATGCCCAGACGCTCATCAGCCAGCCGCTCGGTGTGCAAAAAGCCATGGCTCGCATGCATATCCGCAATCATCACGAAGCTCTGCTCTACACGCCCTGGCCTCCCGTCGTAAAAATTCTCTGTGAAAATCCTTCGATTCAACAACGAGATATTCTGTTTATGGCGTCGAGAAGGCCATCCATGAACGATTTGCTCGAGCCCATTCTGGAATCTGAATGGAGCTCGCGGCCTGAAATACGATTTGCTCTGGCAGCCAATCCCGCCCTCAATGCCAGCCACGCCATTCGCTGTGCGGTTTCACTGCCGCCGACAAAACTTCGCATTCTGGCTGAATTGCCGGAAATTCATTCCTATATTCGAGCATTTGCAACTCAGATTCTCAATATTCAGACTCATCCTCAAAGTACCGCCTTGTAATGTATTTTTGGGGGATGCTCGCTATGGCATGACTGCCATACGCTCGCCATTCGGCGCTATTGCATACGCGCCTCATCTTTTTTGGGACAATCCGAGCCAATACATTGTGGATACATTTTCCAGTGGCTTCGCCCCGGGACTTACGGAATGAAGCACGCTTGGTATTATGGTGTAACTATCTTCCCCATCCGCCCGGGGCTTACTGCCCTCGTTGTTGTTGCATGCAATTCGTCTGCGAATCTTCCCCATCCGCCCGGGGCTTACGGAATGAAGCGCATATTCTTCCGGCTAACATTTGGGTTAGCCGTATCTCCCTTCCCGCCCGCCAACCTGCGCCCTACCCAGAATTACGCTCGATTTTGGCACACTGCTCCCCTTCCGACGCTAACCGTCGTAAAAAAAAGCATCCCGATGTGCCTGGCCTATGCGGCATTTCAGCACAATGTTCCGCGTCCGGATATCATCGTGCAGTAGCTTCCCTGGCTTATCCGCATATTATGTCAGGAAAATAATCCGTCAGACGAATCCCGAATAATACATTCGATGCCTCACTCTGTTAGGGAAGGACCATTCCTTCGATCTGTTATGCCATTGAGGAGTCATTTGTTGCATTATCGTGTACGATTTTTTTAGGAATATCCGAATGAAGCCATATTGAGGGGGCGTTGCGGGGGGCCGGTATTCATACTGCCCGGAACAGTATGCAATTGGAGAGTTGTAGTACCGTGGCGAGGAATACGATGCAGATTATATATTGCGAGATACGGTGGCCCCCCGCAGAAGGGGTAGGCGCGTATTTGCCGGCAAATAGCGCCGCAGGGGGCGTTGCCCCCTCACATAAAAAACAATGTACCAGACTTTACATGACAATTGCTTTACCCGGGATGAGCGGATTTGAAATTGCTCACAAAGCTGTTTAAGTGCTTGAGCTGTAAGTCAAATAAGGATAAATTATCCGCGCGTGTATTTGCGCATTCCATGACTTAGGAAGGATATCCATGAAGAAGAAAGTACTTATTATTGATTCCGATGTTTCACTTCTGAATTCTCTGAGCGAAGACATCATGCAGGCGGGATTCGATGTTGCAGTCGCACGAAATGCACACGATGGCTTGAATATCGCACATGAAGCGTCGTTGATCATTGTTGCAGTCGAACTTCCCGATCAAAACGGATTCGTCGTATGTTCTTCATTAAAGCACAATCCACAGACGACGAACATTCCTGTCTTTATTACGAGCAGTGCCGAAACCACAGCTGCTTTTGAGCAACATTTAAACCTTGCCAATCATGCTGATGGATATTTCCTGAAGCCACTGGATGTCGCGACCCTGATTCAGGAAATGGTCAGTATCTTTGCAGATATTGATGCAGCAGCAAATGAAGAAATGATCGAAATGACCCCTCAGGAAGCAGACGATGCGGACGACAGTGAGGTGATCAAGGCATTGTCTTTGGATGATATGAGTCTTTTTGAAGATATCGACTCTGGGTCACTTGAGGAATCGGCTGAGGAGTCAGAATCGCCGGAAATGGTTGTGGAACCGGATCCCGACACCCCGGCTCCGAGCACAGCAGTTTCTGCATTGCCGTCATCCCTGGCGGCCCCCCTGTCTGCACCATCGTCATTGGCGGGAGGCACTGCTCTGCCGAAGGCGGGAGTATCAGGCGCGCCGAAGCCTGGCATTTCTCCACTCTCCTCTAAGTTTTCAGCCATTCCGCCGAAACCATCCATCGGTACATCCCCGAAGAATCCTTCCGCGGCAATTCCCAAGCCCGTCAGTCTTCAGACTTCCGGTGTTTCGGGAACTCGTCCTTCAAATCCCGACATTTTGCCGCCTGTCGGCAGAGCATCAGCAACCTTTACTGCAATCAGCCAAAGCGCCATTTCAGCAGCCGACAGTTCTCGCCTGAGCGATGAAATCACTGTCCTGAAAAATGAAATCACTGTTTTGAAATCTGAAATCACAACGCGTGATAACCGCATCACGATGCTGCAAAGTCAATGTGATGCACTCACATCGCGCTGCCAGAATGCCGAAGCGATTGCCGAAGCCCTCAAGGCTGAAAGCGCACAAATGGGCGCGCAATTTGATGAAATAGCGCAGAAAGATGCCACGATGAACGATCAGCTGCAGGCGATGATAAAAATGGATGCGGAAAAAACAGAGCAGATCAATACACTTCTCAATACGATTGCTCAAAAAAATCAGCAGATTGAAGCCATCGCAAAGCAATTGCAGGAAATTGCAAAAGTCTGAACTTTGATTTTGTATTTCAAAGGGCGTTGTAAGACGCCCTTTTATTTTAAATAATTTATATTGACTGTTTATTCTGAAGTTTATGGCGATTCAATAGCCGGGAGTACATTATGACCTGCACCATTCATCCAAGTCAGACCGTTCAAAAAAGTACTCTTATTTCGCTGTTATGCTGTTTTACTCTTCTGCTGATATCGTGTGAAGGCCCGGAAGTTGTGGAACGTCAGAATAACTATACCCAAACCAATGGAGACAATTACACACTCGATATCTATATGCTTGCAGAATGGGCAGGTCGTATCATTCCGGAACGCAATCTGGCCACATTCAATCTCAAAAAAGCCGATGGAAAAATTTTTGCCAAAGGATATGAAGATACAGATTTGAGCAGTGTACTTAAATTTGATGGTTCCAATAATTTATTCTTCTACCCCTATGGTACGGACAGTTCGTCAAACACATATTCCCCGGCTTTTGCCTGCAAATCCAATAGCATGACTGTACCCGACAGCGACGGATTTCAAAAATATACCTGTGAAATCTATCGTTCCGGCACGGATGCAATTTATAACGTGTGGAAGAATGAGTCAGAAGATTCTCCCAATAAATCCATATACATTGGAAGTGGTGACAATTTTGGTGTTTCCCAGCCTGTGTCGAGCAAGTATGGCGATTATCCCGCCATTCAGATGCTCAACAAACTCGGTTTGACAGCCGAAACATTTGGCAATCATAATTTTGATTATTCCCTCTCAGACCTTCAGGAACTGATCGAAGCTGCCGACTTTCCCTTCGTCATCAGCAATTTTTCCAATCTGCCCAATAATATTGAGCATACGACTTCCTATACGATTGTCGATATTCCACCTGATGACAATGAGAAGGGCGAAAAGCTCCATCTGGCTATTCTCGGCGCATTTGATCATAACGCCATGGATATCATTTCGCGAGGCAGGTTCGGAACGCTGACTATCGATGACTATTGCCCGCTCATCAATACCATGGAGGAAGCATTCAACAAAAATGCGCGGGCATTTCTCATTCTGTCCCACGTTTTTACAGACAAATCCAGTATTCAGGAATTCTTTAACGGACTGTTCTACTTCAGTCAGCAGTTTGCGAATGCCGTCGACAAAGTCAACAACAGCAATGCAAAAGACAAATCACTTATTGAGAATTACCCGTGTACCAGCCATCTGATCATTACGCAGGAAATGCTCGACAGCTACCGGCAATATCTCAAGGGACAAAAAGACAGCCGAGCAAACAGTGTATCTGTTAAAGATCTTCGCAAGGCCATTTACCAGCAAATATTCGACAATATCCTTATGGTCTTTGGCGAAGCTTCATTTCACTCATTTTTGACTCCATTATATCCGGGAAATGAAAAATCTGAACTGAGTTGCCCGAAACAGGGGGAACAGAGTGATCCGATGATCAGATATCATATCAATGGATGCAACAATGACGCTTCGGGAGAAAATGATCAGAACACGGGTATCGTCAATTTGTTTTATAATACATCCTTGTTTGCAGCAGAAAAGCTCCCGGAAAATATTAAACTCACAGAGGATGAAGCCTTAAAAGTTTTAAAATTCCCGAAGCAGGAATTTGAATTTTCAGAGGCCGAAGGCAATGATCATCCCATCTGGTTTGCGGAACTCTCTCCCAAAGGATACGAAACAGCCAAAGCGACATTTCATATCAAAAAAGTCGATACACCCATCAAGTCATCTGCATCTTTTTATAAATCTGACATATCCTCTTTCAAACGGATTCCGGTATTCGGAAAACCGTTTAGTACAAGTTCTGAATCAGAACAAAATGATCAGACGACCTACGATGATGAACATTGTACGGATTATCTTTCAGATATAAATAAATGTGCCAGCTACTTTGAATCCTACAAATCCTACATTATTGACAGCAAAAAAAATCCCAAGCCAGATATCAAATCCTGCCGGGATGCGCTCATGAACAATAAAACACTCTCAATCTCTGAGCTGGAGAATGCCTGGGCATGCATATACTATGTGACGCAATGGGAATACAGAAAAGACGATAAAAAGTTTATTAACGAACCGATATGCAGCTTTGGAAACTACATCATTGCCGGCGAAAACAAGGACAATGAAATCCGTAAATATTCATCATTCCTGACGAATTTTATCACGGATACATTTTTCAGGGTGATGGGCGACGAGATCGATGCCGTCTATATCAATGCCGGAAATATCCGTGAATCCAGGGACTTTTCGATCATTGACAATGAATTCCTGAATATGGCACTGCCATTTTCAAATGTACTCGTCAAACTCACATTGACAGTCAGTGAACTCGTCGAAACGCTTGAATTAGGATTAAAAGCAGACATTTCCGGCGTATTTCCTGCCATTGCCGGGCTCAGGCTGTCCTATTCCCTGGATAAAGACAGAAATCCTGTCATCGAAGAACTGTGGCAGGTGAGCGAAAATAAAATAGACGACAGTTCCATCGAATACGAAACAGGTTACGGAAAGGAATACTACACTCCTCTCTATATGTCTGAGTCGACAATTAAGACCAAACACTGCTTATTCTCAGCACAGAAAGATGGTAAATGTGTATTTGGTGAATTTAACCCAACTTCAAAAAAATTGAACCAGAGCAAAACCATTACTCTGCTGATTAACAGCTATATGCAGTCCGGTGGTGACAATTTCCCCGTCTACCCCAACAAATACTCAGATGTCGGCGAGGATGTTTTGGGGTTATTTAAAAGTGTATTGAAAAAAGACGATGAGACATCGTTATGCTCACTTTATATTTCTGACGAGAAGATCTATGACACAAACTATATTTTAACACATAATCTAATCAAACGTATTTATAACGTTTCTGAGCCATATATAGGTGAATTCGGTTATGCAATGGATTACAGGGGACAGATTTGTGTTGCGACACAGCAATCCCTCTTCGATGAGATTGCGGCAAGCGGATCAATTGAATCTCCTCCCTGCAATTACTCGGCAGCTGCATCCAATGCATCTGGTTCTAAAAAATCAGGATCTCCCTGACCTTATTCATTCAATCAATTCCTCCTCATTTAATGCGCTTCAATTTCTCTGTTTTGGGACTATCTGATATGAAACTGCAATCAATACTCATTTCAATTTTCGCATTGACTGCCATTCTTTTGGTTATTCCAGACGCCCATGCTCAGATCGGTCCTGACTTGATTCCGCCAGGCCTGGATCCGGATCATCCCGTGGATTCCTATACCAAAGACGGTTCCCAAAAACTTGTTGAAGACTGGCGACATGAAGCCAGCTGGGAACTCAATGCCAATGACGTCGTGTTCTCTGCTGCAAAAAAAAGACAGCTCATCGGCGAAGCACCTTCCACCATTCACGTGATCACGGATCGTGAAATCGCTGCCCACGGCTGGAGAACCATTGCAGAGATTCTCCGTCATGTTCCTGGAGTACAGACGCTCACGACCAAATCCCAGTTCCAGTCCGTCATGATTCGTGGCCTCGTCGGCACAGAAGACAACAACTCGCGAATTCTTTGGCTGCAAAACGGCATCCCAATGAATGATGTACGCGATTCCGGTATCTGGCTCGATGAGACTTATCCCGTCGAACTCATTAAACGTATTGAGGTCGTTCTCGGACCAGGTTCCGCACTCTACGGTTCCGGTGCATTCCAGGGCGTCGTCAATATTTTTACAAAGGATCCTGCCGATATCAATAAATATGGCGAATATCGCCTTGCCATTCAGAACAATATGACCTTCAAGGCTTCCGCCATTGCCGGATACAACAGTGACAATGGCGATTTCGGCATTCTGGGACATATTGCCGGCAACACGACTCAGGGGCCGGGACTCGTCGGCGACTACGCATATGTGGATTATGCAATGGCTCAGGCTGCCGAAAATATGTCTGAAGGCGGCGGTGCCAAGGATTTCAGAGCTGAAAATATCGACTCAAACTCCGATAAGCACTGGTACAACGTCAACTTCAAGCTCAACTACAAAGCATTAAAATGGAATATCGGTTTTACGGATATTTATGCCGGTGCAGACGGCTCGGAAACCGTCGCAAATGTCGATACCAACACGATCGATTACGACAGCAATCTCGATGGTATCGTTTCGAAAGATCAGGTCTCCTCATACGCGGATTTCGACCGGTATCCCTATCGATTTAATCGGCGTGAAGCTTTTACGGATATTATATACGAAGATAATTTCGGAGACAGTGTCTCGTTCCTCGCACTGCTGTCCTACCGGTTCAATCATTATAACAATGAGCATTACCGGAATTTTAAAGATATCGAAGAAGTCAGTACCTTTTTCTGTGATTCGACAACAAAGTGCGATATCGCTTCCTATTCATCCAAAGTCAATTTCGATACTTATCAGCACAAACTCTATGCGCTTTCGCAGGTACAGTGGCGTATTTATGACGACAATGAACTCATAGCCGGTCTCGTTCTGGAATATCAGCACATCAATTCGCCGGATTTCAAAACAGGTCAGGAAAAAAGTATCTCCGAACCCAATACTGAAAAAACCACTAAACTGATTGATGCCACCAAACTTGGCCAGCTTACGCCTTCGATTTTCCTTCAGGATGAACAACGATTCTGGAACAATCGCATCATTCTGACTGCCGGCGGGCGTTTTGATGCCTATCGAATTTATATGTCCGGCGACAAATCTCCCGATTATGCCCCCTCATGGCGATTCGCTTTTCTTGGAAAATGGACCGATTGGATGACCATGCGTCTGTCTTACGGTCATTCCTTTAAAGAACCGTCTTTGTATCAACTTTATATTGATACATTCGATTACGTCGGCAATGACGATCTTAAGCCCGAAACACTCGAAAACGTCGAGCTGTCTTTCCTGTTTTCTCCTACGTATTTCATGAAAATCCGCCTCGACGGCTTTTTCACTCTGATGAATAACCTCATCATCATGCAGTACAACAGCGGACAGGCTCTTGAAAATTTAGGAGAATCGGGAAGATACATGCCGAGTCAGAACGGCGGTGCCAAACTCTTTGGATTTGAACTAAGTCTGAATTCTTCCATCGGCCAGCACTGGAACATCTATTCGCACTACAACTTCCTCTACAGTATGAAAGATTATAAAGATCTTGAAGGTGATGCGGAGGTAAAAATCAAAGACAAGAATATTGTTCCGGATGATGCAATGCATCGATTTACACTCGGTGCAACCTATATGAATGATATTGTGACCACAGATCTCGCCTTTTTCCTCGTTGCAGGTACCCCAGAAACGCGTTCAAATTCCGGATGGAACAGCCGAAAATCCTATGCCACCCCGCTTTATGCCATTCTGCAGCCGCATATTTCCGTCAATGTCGGTGCTGATATTGGCCTGATGCTTCAGGGGAGCTACGCATTTTCCGAAGGCATGATGGACTCTCCGACCTATCGCTATTATTACGAAAAAGAAGGTGTGCCGGTGAGCAGATACTCCGTCATGTTCTCACTGCTCTATCCTTTCAGAAAATAAACACACAAACGGATTCAGTTCCTGTCACTATGCGGCTGAATCCGTTTGCCGTAACAGTGAATATCTGCTGAATTATTCTTCGTGTGGGGGCAACGCCCCCCACGGCGCTATTTGCAAGCAAATACGCGCCTCCCCCCTATGCGGGGGGGCAATCGCTCCCCCCGCAACGCCCCCTCTCATCCTCAACTCCCAAACATAATTATATTCAGATCTTCCATGCCCCAATCTATTGACAGCTCTTTCTCCATTCCCCGTTTGAACCGGGCGTAAAATGGAGCTGACGTAAATACGATTCATGCTTCGGGCTCGTCGTGTGTGTGATAAATTCAGTAATGCCAAGATTTCTGAAATACGTATTCTCTTTGCCAAAAAAGTAACGCCCAATTTTACAGTCGCGGAATTTTTCCGTCACATAATCCATCACAATATCTGCACGACCTTCGCCCAAAAGATTGTACGCAAGCAATCCCGCCACTTCATTGTCACGGACATAGAAAAATACTTTTTCTGATTTCTTATATCTTTCTTCTGTATCAAATGCCAAATCTGCTTCATGGCGCTTGCAGAACCAGTTAAAATAATCTGATGTCGGATTTGCAGGCACCAGCTCGAAACTGATGCGAACATGACTGAGTTTGTATAATTGATATATATCCAGGCAGGCAACGACAAGGTTCATCAGTACAACCGGATACGATCCAATAATCACTGCATATATGACGGATAAAATAGCACCAATTGCATTGACAATTCTAAGTTTCCTGACGCTCGTCAGTGCAAATGATGCAACCACAATTGCTGAGGCTATATATCCAAATATTTCTACTAATAAATCTGTACTCATTTCAACCTTCACATTGTAAATTCGAGAGTGTGCGATAAACACCCACACTTGCGCCGCTGTATACGAAATGCCTTTCAAATAATCAAATATTAATTCATGATTGCCCTGTACAGTTTTGATACATCGCGCTAAAAGTTCCCTGCGCATCGCGCCACTTTTTTTGCAGGAGCAAAACATGTCAGAGAATCAAAGCATTGCAGCTCAAACAGCAATGCCGGAACGCAAAATTGTTTCGCAGCACATCATTGAATTTGTATCCGATGCCGGAGAAGGTGCTCAGACTGCTGGTCAGTGCCTCGGTACCATCAGTGCCAAAATGGGAAATGGTATCTGGACTGTTGAAATCATTCCGGCCGAAGTCGAGCCCCCTCGACGTTCGAGAGCCGGTGCCTCCGGAAACAGGGTCCGCATTGGCTCCAAAACCGTAACCAATGCCGGAGATCAGGCAGATCTCGTCGTCGCATTCAATGAACAGGTCCTCTATTCCAGGTTCGATGTCGGTGCATTGCGCGAGGGAACGATTATTCTGCTCGATAACGTCTGGCAGTCTTCTGACGATCCCAATATTCAAAAAGAATTCGAAGATGCATGCGCCGACTTTAGGAATCGAAAAGCCGACATTCGATTCGTTCCTTTTGAAGCCGAAACAAAAAAAATCATCAGGGATCCAAGACATGGCAAAAATGTTTGGGCTCTCGGCCTTATCTGTGCCATCTACGATCGCGACATCAAACTGGCAGAGAACGAAATCACACGAAAATTCGCCAAAAAATCGCAGGAAATTGTCGATGCAAATCTCAGACTTCTGCATGCTGGCTACGATTGGGCTATGCAGAACATGGATTTGAGATTTTCAATTCCAGCCCACAGTGCGCCCGTTCCCCAGATAGTCGTCAACGGCAATATTGCACTCGCCCTTGGCATCATGGCTTCAGGCATCGAAGTCTGTTCCATGTATCCCATTACCCCTGCAACCTCCATCTCGCATTATCTGGCAGAGGCATTTCCCAAAATGGGCTGCGTCGTGCATCAGGCCGAAGATGAAATCGCCGCAATTGGATTTGCCATCGGCGCAAGCTTTGCCGGAAAGACGCCTGTCACCATTACTTCCGGTCCCGGACTGGCCTTAAAAAATGAGTTCATGGCGCTCGCCATCATGGCTGAATTGCCGCTCGTCGTCGTCATCGTTCAGCGCGGCGGCCCGTCAACGGGCCTGCCAACGCGCGTGGAACAGGGGGATTTGCTTTCGGCACTCTATGCACAGCCGGGAGATGCCCCCAAAATCGTCATGGCTCCCTCCACTCACGAAGAATGTTTCCGATTCGTCATTACCGCCAGAAAACTCGCGGAAACGTTCCGCACGCCAGTCATCATCCTTTCGGATGCAAATCTCGCAACCGGACAGCAGCCCATTCCAAGACCTTCCCCAAAAGCCTCCTGGTTTGCGCCCCCCATCGATTTGAGCGACTGGGATGAATCCGTCCCGCCGTTCGAATGGGATCCCGAAACCGGGCTTTCACAGCGCCCCATTCCGGGACAAAAGAACGGCAATTACGTCGTCACCGGACTGGCCCACGATCAGGCCGGACACGTCGCCTACGAATCTTCCATCAATGAAAAAGCCCTTCAGGCCAGAAGCCGCAAACTCGCGACGCTCCAGCATGCGCTGAAATCCCCGCAAATCCACGGCGATCCCAATGGCGGAGATTTGCTCGTCGTCGGATGGGGCTCTCCACGCGGTGCCATCGAGGAAGCAGTCGATACACTGCGCGCACAGGGAATAAATGTTTCCTCCGTCACACTGAAATTCCTTTCACCGCTCGAACCGGGCCTCAAGGAAATATTCAGTAAATTCAAACATATCCTATGCGTCGAAATGAACTATTCCGATCCGAAGGAATTCAACGATGCAAGGCGGTATTCACAGCTTTGTACCATCCTCAGATCCCATACGCTGTGCGACATCGACTGCTGGTCACACGTGCGCGGAATACCACTCACGCCAAAGGATATTGAAAAAGCCATTCTGGACCACATTAACTGCAGCTGCTAGCAGCCGGTTGTGAGCTGCCGGCTATTCACGGTTCACTATTCACTAATGATTACGCATTACGCATTACGCATTAACCACAGGCAACAGGCGATAAAATGAGCATTACAGACTGGACGCTCGAACCCCGCATGCGCGAATTCGAGCTTGGTGATTATATCGGAGCCGCCCCGCGATGGTGTCCCTCATGCGGCAACCACACTGTATTGAAATGCCTTCAGAAACTCTGCAAGGAGCTGAATCTGCCGCCCGAAAAAACGGTTGTCGTCAGCGGTATCGGATGCTCTTCGCGCCTGCCTCATCACATGGGAACTTATGGATTTCACAGTCTGCACGGCCGTGCCCTTCCCGTCGCATGCGGCATCCGCGCTCGCCGTCCGGATTTGTCCATATTCGTCGTGACCGGCGACGGAGACTGCTGCGCAATCGGTGCAGGACACTGGCTGCATGCACTGCGCTACAACATGAAAATGACGGTTTTGCTGCTCGACAATAACATCTATGGCCTGACAAAAAAACAGACTTCCCCGACGACGCCGGCGCACACCAAAACCAATACGCATCCCAATGGTGCACCACTCGATCCCGTCAATCCGCTGGCAACAGCCATTTCCATGACCAATGCATCCTTTATTGCACAATGCGTCGACTGGCTGCCCGAACACCTCTACTACACGCTTTTGAGAGCTCAGGCACACCCAGGGCTCGCCTTCATCCGCATCCGTCAGCGTTGTCCCCATTTTATGAAAGGACATCTGGACGCCTTCATCAATGATATCAATAAAGTTCAGCTTCTCGTCGATGACAATGGCGTCGATCCCGGTTCCCTGCTCCAGACGCACCATGCTGTCGAACACGATCCTACGAACTTCGATAAAGCCATGACCATGGCACTGCAAAATGACCCGATTCCGCTGGGATTGCTCTATCTCAATGAGAATGCCCTGCATTATGATGCCTTCACACAAAAGGGAATTGTGACATCCGAAGAAGAAAAACTCGCAACACTTGAAGCGGAATTCGATAAGTTCGCAATCGTGTAACTCATGCAATCAGCATCCGGGGGCTGCGGCTTTTTATGGGGCTCTGCCCCCCGCCAAAGGCCTGAGGTCCCTGGAACCCGCAATATGATTTACTTTTTGTCTCATACATACTATCTGCCATAGTCTGCAAAGGCCGAAATGGGGTCCCTCCCCCATTCCGCTGTCTCCTTACTTTTGGGCCGGTTTGTACTGCATCAGCACGAACCATGTTTGCATGCTTCAACCTCAAACGGCATCCATTTTTGCTGATTATGTCTGTCACAACCCGCGCCGATTACTTAAGAAATGCATTTATTCTCCTTGCGCTGCTTCTGGCGATACTCGTCATCGTCAATGTCATTTTTTCGCAGGTAACATCGGCGCGCTGGGATTTGACTTCGGATGGCCAGTTCACGCTGAGTCCGGCGACCGTCCGGCTCATCGATTCGATGGATGATCGCATCAATATCAAGGTCTTTCTTTCGAGAGATCTTCCGGCTCCCGATAACGCACTGTATCAGACGACGCGAGATCTTCTGGCTGAATTCGAAGCAGCTTCGCATGGGCAAATATCCTACGAAATCATTGAACCTGAGACCAAAGCTGATGAAGAAATCGCCAAAGGATTCGGTCTGCGCAGGGTCGCAGTTTCTCAAAAAGATGAGAACCAGCGCAGCATGCGGCTCGTCTTTAAGGGACTGACGGTCATCTATCGGGATACCGCAGAAACACTGCCCGAACTGCGTTCAGGCGATAACCTCGAGTATTTGATTGCAAAATCCATCGTCAATCTGACTTCACCCTCACAAAAGACCGTTTCGGTCCTGACGGGATTCGGAGGATTGGCTGAATCACCGATTCTGCGCCAGAGCATGGGGGACGTCTTTGCAGAAGTATTTGGCAAACGCGTTCAGGTTCAGGCGGCCAAAGTTGATGAACACTGCGAACTTACGCCAAAGAGCGATGCCCTCGTCATTTTGAACATCCAGGACAAGCTCACGGAATGCGCTCAATACGCCATCGAACAGGCTGCTTTTCGGGGAACGGCTCTGGCCATTCTTCAAAGCCCGACTCAGGGGGATTACAGGCAGCCCGATCAGCCAAGGATCAACGTCGATTCCGGACTCAATGCGCTTCTCGCCGATACCGGAATTCAATTCAATGCCGATCTTCTGCTCGACAGAATTCACAATCTCGTCGGTACCCAATACACCGAAGACGATGCGATTCCGGTATCCCTGCCGGCTCTGCCGTTGATTACGGATCTGGACAAAACCCATCCCATTACACAGAATCTTTCGGCAATCGTCCTGCCCTTTTCGGGCACGCTCAAAATCGACGATAAAGTGATCGAATCCCATCATGCCCAGCTTTACCGTCTGGCCGCGAGCTCCGCAGATGCCGTTGCCCGGCCTTCCGGCGGCGATATCGGTGTCGATGCACTTCAAAAAACGCGTCCCGACGAAATTCAGGGACCGCACACGATGATCGCTGCCCTTCAGACACAGCAGACGTCCGCATTTGCCGGAAAAATTCCGGAAAATGCAGATGCTTCGCACTTTATCCCCACAGCATCGGACGTCCGCTACCTCATCGTACCCAACGGCGAATTCCTGTTTATGAACAAAATCATTGGCTATACGGATGCATTCGCCAAATTCGGCATTCATCTGTTCGTCAATGCCACAGAATGGCTGATTCAGGATACGTCTCTCATCGAAATCCGAAACCGAAGCCTGCCCCAAATGGTCCAAATACCCGAAAAAAGTATTCAGAACCGCATCATTTGGATTAATGTTATCGGCGTTCCGGCACTCGTCATCCTTCTGATGCTGGGACTGCGGTTGATTCGAAAACGTCGGCAGAAACAGATAGAACGACGATTCAGCCCCCCGCCACAGTTGTGAGTTATGAGTTGTGAGTTGGGAGTTAACAATTACAAAGGTTCTTGCTAAAGGATTAAGTAATAAAAGGACTAACTCCAAGCCCCAAGCTTAACTTCCAACTTCCAACTTCCAACTTCCAACTTCCAACTCCCACCTTCCAACTTCCGACTAAAACATGAGTATCCTCGAACAACTGCGCAAATCAGCCCGTTCCGCTGCACGCGAAGGTCTTGAACGACTGGGTAAAAGCCTTTCATCGTCCAAAACATCAAATGAAAAAGACTACGCGTCCCCGCTCGATTTCCTGAACAATTATCGGAATATCGTGGACAAAAGTGCAGAGATCAATCCTGCCATGCCCGTCCCGGAATCCATGTTTCAGCTCATTGATGCGGAAATCCTTCCTTTCTGCGGTCAGAATGATGCCGTTCGCGAAACGCTTAAAACCTGGAAGGACGATCGCAGAACCCTCTTTCCCGATATCACCGCCGAAGACCTGACGATGGAAATCGCAAAGGCCGAAGCCATCGAAATCATCCGGCGCGCAGAACTTGCTGCCGCCATCCCAGAAACGCCTGATTTGTGGCTCGAAACTGCGCAAAACATCGCAAAAGCGCAGGGACGCATGATCTTCAATTTGCTCCTTCAATGTCATCGCCAGTGTCAGTCAGATGATTTTCAGTCATGGATGGAACAGATGAATGAACGGCTCGCGCGCTTCAAATACGAAATTGTACAAATCCGGGATGGGATGTTTTCCATCATTGAAAAGTAACGGCGCGTATGCGAACAGCATAGCGACGTTCAGGCCGGCCGTATTCGCATATTCCGTCAGGAATTGCGAATAGGCCGGCAAATCCCCTTCAAAAAACAGCTCGGAATGCATTACAAATAGGATACATTCCAAAAAACCTCCTTGACTTACGCCGCCCGGACGCATAAAGTCCGCCGTCCGTCAGTGTATGTGGAATATACTGATTCATTTCTACAAACTTAGGAGTATAAAAATGGGAAGAGGTGATCGTCGTAAAAGTTTGAAAATGTGCCGCGCTAAAGCTCAGAACAAGAAAAAAGCCCGCATGGCTCGCGCTCTCGAAGCCGCCAAAGCCGCCAAGAAATAATGCATAATTCGTATGCTTAATGCGTAATTGGACATGACAGATAACAGGATCATGCCATCATAATTACGAATTGCGAATTACGAATTACGAATTACGAATTAAAATAAATACCGCCGAATACCTGCGCGACATGCGTTTGTTGAGCATTCCACAGGATTCGGCATTTTTGTGGCCACTCACAGGCCACGGGAGACATACTCATGTGTGAACATTGTCAGAATCAGGAACTCGACCCCACAGAAGCCGCCGAAGCTGCGCGCCGCGACAAACTTGCCAGAATTCGTCACTCTGCAAGCCACATCATGGCCGAAGCCGTTCAGTCGATCTTTCCCGATGCCAAATTCGCCATTGGCCCCGCCATTGCCGATGGTTTTTACTATGACTTCGATTTGCCAAGGCCCCTGACCGATGCCGATCTCGAGACCATCTCGGCCAAAATGAAGGAAATCATCAAGGCCAACGTCCCCTTCGAGCACTCCTCGATGTCCAAGGACGAAGCCCGCAAATACTTCGGCGAACGCAATCAGACCTACAAACTCGAACTCATCGAAGGCATCAAGGATGAGGAAGTCTCCATCTACAAACAGTCGAACTTCACCGATTTGTGCGCCGGCCCGCACGTCCGCCGCACCGGCGAATGCAAGCACTTCAAGCTAACGAGCGTCGCAGGCGCCTATTGGCGCGGCGATTCGACCAAGCCGATGCTCCAGCGCATTTACGGCACCGTCTGGCCGACCAAAGCCGAACTCGACGCCTTCCTCGAAATCCAGGAAGAAGCCAAAAAACGCGACCACCGCAAACTCGGCAAGGAACTCGACCTCTTCTTCATGCATCCCTATGCCCCCGGCTGCATCTTCTGGCAGCCCAAAGGCTACATCATTTATAAAGAGCTCCACAACCTCTGGAGCGAAATCCAGCGCGATCAGGGTTACGTCGAAATCTTCAACCCGATCATGTACGATTCGGATCTGTACAAAACGAGCGGTCACCTCGAGCACTATGCCGACGCGATGTTCAAACTCGACGTCGACGGCCGCACGATGTGCCTCAAACCCATGAACTGCCCCGACACGATGCTGTTCTACAAACAGCACAAACACAGCTACCGCGAGCTGCCCTACCGCGTCGCCGAACGCCAGGTGCTGCACCGCAACGAGCTCTCGGGCGCACTCTCGGGCCTCACGCGCGTTCGCCAGTTCATGCAGGACGATGCCCACCTCTTCGTCGCCCCCGACCAAATCGAAGGCGAAATTGGCCGCCTCATCAAGCTCATCGGCAGCTTCTATGAACTCTTCGATCTGTCCTACAAATTCTACCTTTCGACCCGTCCCGACGACTACATGGGCGAAATCTCCCTTTGGGATCAGGCCGAAACGGCACTCGCCAAAGCCCTCACCGACAACGGCATCAAATATAAACTCAATCCCAAGGACGGCGCATTCTACGGCCCCAAAATCGACATCCTCATCCAGGATTCACTCGGCCGCCAAATCCAGTGCGCGACGATTCAGCTCGACTTCCAGCTCCCCGAGCGCTTCGAACTCGAATACGTAACCCCCGAAAACACCGTCGCACGCCCCGTCGTCATCCACCGCGCCATCTTCGGTTCCTACGAGCGGTTCATCGGCATCATGCTCGAACACCTCGCCGGCGCCCTCCCCACCTGGCTTTCACCGGTTCAGGCAGCCTTTTTGCCCATCACCGACGCCTTCGTGCCCTACTGCCAGGAAATCGCCAAAGAATGGGAAGCCGCAGGCATCCGAACGTTCGTCGACGACCGCAGCGAGAAAATCGGATACAAGATTCGTCAGGCAACACTGCAAAAAATCCCCTACATGCTCGTCGTCGGCCAAAAAGAACAGGAAACCGGCACGCTCAACCTGCGTTCCTATAAGGATGGCGAGCGCGGCGCGATGAATCCTGCAGACCTCAAGGCCGAAATCGTCGATCATATCAAAAACCGCGTCCTCGACGTCAACATCCGCAAACTCAACCTCGATGCCTTCATCAATCCCGAAGATATCGACGCCGAAGAAAAGGAATATTAATATATATTAATATTTTGGAACGCGGGCTTTTGGCGCATTTTTTGTAGAGACGCGCGACCCGCACGTCTCTACAAAAATGCGCCAATACGCCCTGCGTTTCGCGGCTATCTCGCCAGAGAGACGTGTCACGACACGTCTCTACCGGCTCGCTACGCCGCTTTTGGCCTGCGCTATTTGCCGCCGGCAAATACGCACAGGCTTTTTTTGCGTGGTAAGCCCCACCAATGAACATCCAGATTCGCAATTGATTTTGACGAACAAGCGAGCTACAAAGAGCTGAAGGACCTCGAATGATCCTCATGGTCATCACATAGATGGAGTCAGTTATGAGTTACGAAGCATTGGAACAGCAAATTCGAGAGATTCCTGAAGAGTATTTCCCTGAAATCGAGAATTTTTTAAAATTGCTCAAAAATAGGATCTTCGTTCAAAATAAAAATACTGAGCATTTCAAACGTAAACTTGGTGGCTATGAGGGGATGATTAAAATAGCGGATGATTTTGATGATATTCCAGAAGGTTTCGAGGAGTATCTATAATGCATATCATTGACACACATATTTTATTATGGCTTCTCGCAGACCCCGAAAAACTTTCCAATACAGCCAAAAACATCCTCGAAAATGATACTTCTCTATTCATAAGTATGGCTTCTTTATGGGAAATTGCAATCAAACAGGCAAATGGCAAATTGGAGTTACCCTTTACTCCCGAAGAACTTTACGAGATTTGTCTTAAACGAGATATAGAAGTAAAACAAATCAGTCCGATGCA
>JAEEGL016590509.1_pt1 | contig 20545 bp, 16 predicted proteins | sample 9134231 | NCBI WGS metagenome assembly JAEEGL01 (sample SAMN16246548, study PRJNA631951) | gut metagenome | biome: gut microbiome; feature: rumen; material: fiber-attached | host: Bos | place: Iran: Karaj | collected 2018-10
TGTGTCAGACTCACGCCTGTCTTGTCGCCTTGCAATTCATATGTCACAGGAAGACCGCTGGAAGAAGTAGCATTCAGCGTGATGGATTTCGTTGCGTCATTGATCTTCAGGCGCGAGAAATCTTGCTCCCAGGTGATATATTGCTTCGTCTTATTAGTAATGGTAATCTCCTTCGTGATGTCTGCGTCGGCATAGATGTCATTACCTGTTACGTGAGCCATTACCGCTACTGTGCCGGACTTAGGAGCTAACATAACGGCGGCATTACCGCTACACTCGATGTACGATGCATCTTCAGCTTCTACCGACAGCGTTACGTCAAGCTCGTTGGCATTGATTGCGGTCAACACATCATCCACGTTGAAGGTGGTCTCATCCGGAATCCATGTCACGGTCGGAGTCAGTCTACGCGTCTCGCCTTTCAGCGTGACGGTTGCACTGTGACCTAACTCATCCGAGATGGTCAGTTTGGCGTTAGTATTCTTGTGAATCTCGGTCGTTTTATAACTAACCGTGATAACTTCTTTTCCTACTTTTTCACCACCGACATTTGTAATGACACTCGGAGAAACCGTAAAGTGGTCATCATCTACACTCAGCGTCACATGGTGTCCCGCATTCGCATAATTGAAATTAAAGGTCTGTGCCTCACTCGTTTCATTGATATCCCATGCACCGAAGTCTAAAGTCGTCGGGTAGCCATTGAAACGTTTCAACTCCGTTACAGTAATGTTATTGTAATAACAGTAAACTGTTCCGTGATAGGTAAATTTAACAAAACGAGCGTTAGAAGGCAATTGCACGTTTCCGCTTTCATTTTCATCTCGCTCATCATAAGTCCAAATGGCATCACCCCAATTGCTTCCATCTGCGCTGGCATACACTTGGCACTTGTATGTACCCGGCAATTGCCCCCAACTTGTTCCTAATGTTCTGGTGAATGTCAGTTTGTCAGGAATACCCGTAAACGCAATAACTGCGTAGTCATCCTTAGTACTCCATCTGCCATCACACAACCGAACGCCGGAGCCATCCCATGCATAATTGGAAGAATGAGATGTTACAAATGTCGTATAGTTCGATCCGGAAACTGTAAACGGCACATGGTTCGAGAGAGAAGTCGGCGTTACCGTATAGGTCACTTCTTTGCTATTCCATTTATAGTTAGCAGCCTGCGTTACCGTAAAGTCCGCCGTACCATTTTTCGAAAGCACGTGCAAGGTATTGCCGTCCACTCTTGCTACCAACGCATCCGTGGACTCACCTATTGTTGCCGCGAAATCGGTATTCGTCGAAGAGAAGATACCGTTAACAGTCGAGTTGTGATAGTACGGTCCGGCTTTCCAAGTAAATACCGGATCATTCTTCGCAACAGTGACAATAAAACTTACTTCCGCAGCCTTGTACTTATAGGTCTCCGTCTGATATAGATGGACTGTGGTGGTACCTTCATTCTTACCTACCGCTTTCTTCGTGCTTGCGATATACTCAATCGCTTTAGTCGGATCCGTACTACCTGTCGTATTGGCAGTCGTCACGTTATGTGAAAGCGTGTAATAGAAATCACCGCTATTCAAACTCGGTGTTCCTGCGGTAAGCGACTCGGTACTGATATACGTGTTATCCGGCTTCACATAACTCAAGGTATAACCCGAAGTCACATTCGCCTCAACCTTTACGTTCAGATTATTCGCATTAGCGAAAACACTATTGTACTTATATACTGCTACATTGAACGACTTTGTTGCGCCCGTGTGCTTATACGTTTCTTTTTGGTGAAGCGTAATCTTTCCGGTACCCGCATTCTTAGCCGTAATCTGCTTGTTGCTCGGATCAAACATCAACAATGAATTTCCTTTATTCTTATCCGAGTTGGTGAAGGTCACTTCGTCGACTGTATAGTAGAAATCATCATTGCTATCAGCGGTCGGTTGCACAGCTGAGGTGTTCGTATAAGCGTAATTCGCCACCTGTGTACCATCGACCATCATGTTATAATTATTCGATCCGCTAAACGATGTCGGATACTTATTCACGGTCAGCGTAAAGACCTTCTCACCCGAAGCTTCATACTTCACCGTTTGTGCCTGCCAAATCGTAATCGTTACCTCCTTTGTCGTAAACGACTTGGCTTCGCTGTTCGGGATCACGATCTTGTTATTTTTTACATCGTAATAAGCAATCGTAGCATCACTACTGCTCGTCTGAACCGTTGCATCACTATTCTTCGTTGTAATAATACCCGTTACTTCCTCCTCCACATACTTGCTTGCCGAAGTAGAAGTCAAAGCCAAGGTATTTGCCACACGCGTTACCGTAAACGTCCAATGATCCGACTCTCCGGGCAGAATAGTGCTCGTTCCGGCTTGCGTAAAATAGATCGTTGCCGTTCCTGCCCCCACCGCCGTTACCTTGTTGGTTGTTGCATCATACGTAATGATACCCGCAGGTGAGATATGAACAGCAGGATTACTGGTATGGTTGAACGTAAATGCATTCGCCAGCGCATCGCCCACCTTCATACTATGGTCACTACCGCCAAACTCCGGCGTATATTTATTGATCCACTTAGCTGTAAGGGTCACATTCGCCGTCGGAGTATAATTCTCTCCTGCCGCGCCAACTCTATTAGCCTCAACATTAACATCACCCAGATACCAAGCGTCTAACACGCCCCCATCTTTAGTAGCATTAGGCAATTTCACAAAATCGCTATTCCACTGTGCATAAAGATTAAGCGTACCGGAAGTAGCAATATTAGAAACTGTTTGCTGATTCTTATAAGCCGCCGTTCCGCTTCCATCTGCCTCTTTATTCCAATTCTTAAACGTATAGGTCGCGGTAGTATTAGTTGCATTCGTAGTAGCAGTACCACCATTCGCATTATACGAAACCGTATATTGACGTCCGTAACTATTAGCCGTTAGCGCCTTTGCCGCAGCATCGTATGTAAACTCCTGATTTTCCATACTTCCGCTCGTTGCACCATTTCCATTAAATGCTACATAGTACTTATTCGCCGTCCAGTGTGCATAAATAGTATGATCGCTTGCCGTTGTTACCTTTGTACTTGATGTCACCTGAGTTCCACCCGACTTAGCGGTGTACCATCCTGCGAAAGTATAACCTGTCTTCGTCGGAGTCGCCAAACTACCATACGTACCATCAAATGTTACCTTCTTCGATGCCGGAGACACACTTCCCGTATTCGCATCATACGTTACCGTATATTCATTCGGCGTAAATTTAGCATAATACGTATAAGTTCCACCCTTATTTGAAGTAGTACTGTACGGATTACCGGTTGCCTTACCCGATGTACATGCAGTATTCGTGTACCATGCATCAAAAGTATAACCGGGATCAGCAGTCGCCTCAAAGATAGCATGTCCTTTTGTGAGGGAAGATATAGAGGACCATTTTGCCTGCTTTGTCGTAGTCGATGTCGCAGCGTCAGATGTTTTTTGTACTCCCCCTCCAATTAAAGCATCACTATTAATTTTAGCCACCGCAGAGCCTTTTCCCGAGCCAACACCCACATTGGCCGTCCACGTATTTCCCCACGCGCTCTCATTTAAGCCGAAAAGCCCAAACGCCACAAATAGCATCGGGGCAATTACGGGCCAAATACGGGAGTTTATGCTGGTAATCCTAGACTTTAGTCCTGAGAGCAAGCCGAGAACAACCTTAGAATCATTTACTGAGTAAATCTTTTTCATATCCTTTTATACCTTAAATTTCTTGTTTGTTATTTTTTTGCATGTCGCTGTGTCGCTCTTTATTTAAAATTTGTCGTGACACTTTGACACTTTGATACTTTTATCTATTTTGTTGTGTTTCAGCGACTTATGTTCATTTCTTATCATTTTGAAAGTGTCAAAGTGTCATTTTCCAAACAGCGACACAGCGACATCTTTCATTTTTTTTGAATCATTTTTAGCCCTTTGGGACTAATCCGTCCAATCCGTTCAATCTGTGGGCTTTCTTGCTTCTAACCGTTAGTTATTCGTTCGTTATTCCTTGGTTATTGGTTGGTTCTTACTCATCCCTTCCCCTAACATCAAACCTCTAACCCACTAATCCACTAATCCACTAATCCACTAACCCACTAATCAAATTATCTCCGTGTCGCTGTGTCGCTGTGTCGCTCTTCTTAAAAATTTGTCGTGACACTTTGACACTTTCTACCATTTTGCAAACTACGTTTTACAAATGTACGATTTTTAAGATTGTATGTACATTTTCTAAGCCATAGTTTCCAAAATCGAGTGCAAAATTAATATTTCCAAATGACATACGCAAATATTTTACGCGCGCTAGCGCACGATTAATAATAAGGTATAGCAGAATCTTAAAAATTGTACTATTTAAATGTTGTAAAAAGCAGAAAAGTCACTTTTTTCTTGCATATGTAGAAAAAAAGCAGTACTTTTGCAGCGCAATTGCAAAAAGAAGATGAGTAGAGCAGAAAAAGCGATGTACCGCAGGTGGGTATACATGGCCGTGGCAATCATTGCCGCAGTCGTGTTGTTGCATCATCCGGTGTGTAATTTCCTGGACGACAAAGGCATTCTGTATGTTCGCAGTTTTTCTATGACACAGGAGGAATTTGTGGTTACGCAAACAGAATTGGCAACCAACATCAGCTCTACTACCGCGACGATGTCCGTGAAAGGGCTCTACTACTGCATAAAAGCCATGATTGTCGGCGTCATCCTCTGTTTCCTGTGCTTCTTCAGCGACAAATGGCGTATTATCATCGCTGTCGTAACAGCTTTTATAGCGGGCTTTTACTATGTCTTTCTGGTCTATTATATATCAAAAATAGCCGATCTGCATTACGCGACCGTCTATCCGAACTTCATGGCGATTCTTCCCGCCGTGGTGTGCCAAATGATGCTTCTCGTCAGAAAGAATATCTTCGACGAGATTGCTTACGCAGAAGACCATAACCCATAACGAGTGTGGCCATAAACAACCATACTTGCCAGCCGTCGTCTATCGGACAACGGCAGTACCCGTGTTCATCGCAGTCACAACCATCTAAGGCATCTGCGCCGCAAACCGTACAAACCCATTTGCCTCCGATATATTCCCAATGACAGTTATCACAAACACCCGGAGGAAGCATGTCTTTCTTCGCGTGCGCAGCGCCGGCTCTTTGCTGCATTCCGGCGTACGTCTCTTCCGCGGATCTACCACCGGCAACAGACGAAGCCGAAGTGATAAATCCTTGTACTACCGGCGGGATATTCATCGACACATTCGTATTATATTGGATGCCTCGCGACGTATTACTGGACGCGCCGGAATATGCCTGTCCATAACCAGCGCCGCCATTCCCTCCATTTCCGCCGCTATTCACTACCGTCACGCGTGCCGAAGAAGTCGTCGCGAGACGCATATTACCGGTGGACATCGGAGCGCTTGCACTCTTCATCTCCATTTGCGGCGCCGTCACAGGCGATGAAGACAAAGAGAAAGACGATCGGCGAACAGAAGGAACAACTACCGACGGCGCAGGACTCTTATAACTCGAGCTATAACTGATTGTCGGAGTGACACTTACTTCCGTCTCAAGACTCTTGGGCATCAACATCACTTGGAACAAGCATAGCGACCAAATCACCATGCATACTCCAAGTAAGAAAAATATAAATGCCCGACGACTCTGCATACTCAACTCCCGATTAACGACTTACCACCACACCTAAGGTATTGTAAATCAAGCCGTTCTTCATCACAAACAACCGGCCGTCCTTAATAAATTTATGACTCGCTGCGCCTGTATTCACCTCCTCCAGATCGGTGGTGATAGCCGGCGCATCATTACGCTCCGCAATATAGAAACGATCTCTAATCTCGCTATTCGGCTCCGCAAAGAACGTATATTGCATACCCTCTTCGACATCAATCGTCTCTTTGGTCTCGGCATCAAACAACGACCACTCCGCCTCGCCGCTCAGCGCACCGAAGGTCAAAGTATAAGCTGTCTCTTCGCCCGTCCGCACGCCGATTCTTGTGCCTGCAATACTATTCGTTGCATCAACTGCCAGAGCCTCATCGCCTTCCACCGTAAAGATATTCAAATTGCCGTGCATCAGCTTGTGCGCATCGTACCCATTCTCAAACGCCGCTTCATATTGCTCGGACTCTAACAGGAAGACCTGGTCTCTCCATCCGTCCGCTTCTATCGTCACACAAAGACTCCCTTTCTTTGGCTCGTCAGTGCGTCTTGCGCGTAAAGGCGGATTACCATTACTTGCTTCCCATACCAAACGCTTGTAGTCTAATCTCAGTATACTACCGGTACTATTGGCTTTTACATAGAATCCCTGCATAGACGGAATTAATTTCGGGAATCGGAACGTACCAATCATCTCTCCCGCCTGGTGAATTGGAATAGCAATAAACTGCCCGGCGAGATCGCCATTCAGTTCCGGATGTTCCTTCATGTCATTCTTCGAACCGGTATTGAACAGATAAATCGTTTTTTCGACATCCCCAACGAAATCGCCATCTATAAATTGCGTAATATCTATCGGAGCCGTGTAACTGTTAGCCAGAACATTTATTCCCGGTTCTGCGGATGTAGCCGTAAAGGACAAATTTAATTCGCCATTAGACGCTAATTGGCCCTTGTGCTTAATCAGGATTCCTGCAGGATCCATATACTGCGAAGTACAATATCCCACAAACGGCTGCAAGGTCAATGTCTTACGTTTATTCTTCCATTCTCCGGAGTCTTCATACCAACTATACACCCAACTATTGGGAAATACAGTCTTTGCTGCAGCTCCGGCAACCATCGGCGAACCAACATACTGGTACGAGCCCACATTATTGCGGTCGTTAGCCTCCATATCAAAATATGCTTTCGAGAACATCTCTACCGTTGCACTTGGCATCGTTGAGCAGCCCGGGTTAATCAGCAGCACACCTGTCTGACCTTTGGTCGTTCCGGTTTGAGCAGCCTGCAACTTGAAGTTATCCGGCGTGGCATTCTTAATACCTCCGGCACCTACTTTCAGCACGCCCGTCGGGGCAACAGTCACTTTATTCGGGCTTTCAATGGTCACACTCTTTGCTTCTCCCTTTCCGGAAACAATAACGTCATGACGAATGAACACCGAATCACTAATGGTCGGCAATGCATTCGGCAACCAGTTATCCGCTTGCTCCCATTTCAAATGATCACTTTCTGACCCGCTACCATTGCCTTTGAAGATAAACTTCGGTATAAGAGTATAAGTAATAGTGATGGAATTGACAGCAACAGTTGACCAAGTAAGTACCTCATCTACTGTTATCTGCACGGTCTGAGTATTGCCATAGTTAAGGACGCCTGAAGACACTCCTCCGGATGGGATGTTAGATGAATAGTATAAATCGTCCGTCTTTGTGCCATTCCCCACTTTCATAAAATAATTATGTCCTGAAGCACGATCCACATTGACAGCGACTTTTGTCACATTGATTATATAGTCTTCATCTACGCTCCAACTAATCGTATAAGTCGCCACTCCTAACAAACTATTCGGCATATACAAATAGTGCACAAAAAGAAATGGCGTAGCAGTATAAAGTTGATCACCTGCAAATGTAAACGTAATATGAGGAGCAGTCCACGAGACAGATTTTGTTCCGTCATCAAAATTATTGTATAGCGTAGATTGACTGGCCGTTGAAGTAACGGTTTCAGCATGCAACGCTATGACGGGCATAAGCACGCACAGCATCAGCATCCATATATGTCGAATTTTAAGCATTTATGTACCTATTTTTAACAGACAAACCAAAAAACGGGCGCAAAATTAATACTTTTCTTCGAAACACACAAAAAATCGCACGCTCGCGCGCACGATTCATTAAGGATATATAGCCGTTTCTTAAAAAACGGACACTTTACTTGTAACCTTTAGCCTTTAACCATTAGCCTTTACTCAATCACTCCGGCTTCACGCCAAGAAGCGATGGTTGCCTCTACGTCGCTCATCGCCTGTTCCGGCGAGACTTCGTATTCCGCGCATAGCGCTTCGCACAATTCAGCGGCTGTAAACTCACCATTAGCAGTACTCTTTTCTTCTGCTTCTTTCCAAAGGAAAGCCGCCGTCTCATTGAGCGTGATCATCTTGTTAAAATTGATGAGCGCCAACGACTCTCCAACCAGAATAAATTCATTGCCTAACTTGCGCAATTTAAAACCTTCTATTGTCTTCATAAGCATTCTTATTTTTCAGTATTCCGGTATAACGGAACAACGGTATGACGATAAACTTTCAATAAAAATCCACGGAAAGGCAGCAATGCGTGCCAAAGCCATCCTCGCGTGAGCAGTTTGGCGCGTCCCTTCGGATTTTCTATCCGTCTAACCCGACCGATTACATCTTCTTTACGGCATATTTCTTCGCCTTGCAAATTGCCGTCTCCTTGTAATACAAGGAGTTCACCCTGTTCGTCGCGTTCTATGCGCACCAAACGGTGTAATACATACGTCGCCTGTCTGCCGGGTTGCGTAGCACGTACCAAGAGTATATCTCCGCGCCGCGGGGAACGGGTTAGCGGAGTCAAAATCACACTGTCGCGATTTCCCTCAATGAACGGTCGCATACTATTGCCGGAAGGGGTGAAACGCACCTCTTTCTCTTCGGCTAACAATCGCGCCAATTCCGGAACTAATATCTCGTTCGCTATCTTCATTTAGTCAATTACAACGCGCAAACAATGGCAAGACTCGTAGGTATATTGAAAGCTCAGGAAATTAATCGCACTTCCGCCATTTACTATCTTTAGATAGTAGTTTCCCTTCGCAGGCATAGGCGCTTCAATAGCCGAGGAGTTCATACTCGCCGAAGCAGTAATATCGGTCCAAGTGCTATTATCCGTGGAGATAAGAACACTCACGCCGGTCGGTTTAACGCCTAATGTATGCGTCACGGTAAGATACGTCAGATTCTCCACTGCCGGCGATGTCTGTATAACGCCATCTTTCGGTAACGCAATGCAGTAATCTCCTTCGTACAGTCCAAATCCGCCTCCTGCGGAACCGGTATAGGTCACCAGATCGGTAACACCTATCGCATAACTTGCGGGCCGATTAGGAAACGTCAGAGTGCCGGCGTACTCCATATCATCCAAATTATGCGTAACTCTCTCAGCCCTACAAAACGCAGAGCTGAGAGTGCATATGCTTAGTAATACGATTGCTATCTTTTTCATTTATCGGATACGCTCGCCGGTAATCGTGAATTCTTCGTCACCGCGGATGATCACTATGCGACCTTCGCGGATCACTTTGACAGCTGCCGGACGCTCTACCATCGTATCTTCGATACTGGTCGTTCCGCATCCGCTCTTTGTGCTGTAGTCGCTCAGCGAAACACCGCTTCCTCCTCCGATCTCCAAATCGAAGTACTCTGTACCGTTGATATTACCGGTAGCGTAGCCGCCGAATACATTATACGTACTTGCACGGAAGGCGAGCGCACGACTGGCTGCAGAAGAAGAGTTAACGCGCCACGAGCCTTTCGTACCTGTCTCAATCGCCCAAGTGTATGCCGTATTAGACAGACTAACGTTTGTTCCGCTTCCATGGCTGAGGTACTTACCTCCTGTCTGGATAGTAAACCCATCTGTTACCGGTGTCAGCACAAAGTTAGCAGCACTGGCTTCGCTGGTCGTACTCTGTAACTTATTGTTGCTTACCGTAGCTATAGCATAATACTTCGTTCCGTTTACATTCGCATAAATCTTGAAGTTTCCTCCCGTTGTGCCGTCAAATGAAGCATCACCGCCTCCTTCTGTTTGCGTAGCAAAGATTGCGTAGAACTTAGCGCCTTCTTGTACTGCATCGCCGGCTTTTACCAGCGTCGGAGCCTTCGTCGCGCTCTCATAACTTGCGTTCGCGCACCATCCGATGAATACGCGATCGTTGCATGCCGCCGGCTCAGAAGTCGGCAGAACGACTTCACCGTACTCTGTACATTGATTGGTCTCAAAGAGTTTTCCATCCGAGAACCATTGTACGTCAAACGGCTCGATGGGCTCTACCGGCTCTTCGATATACACGAGCGAGATATTATTGCCGCTCTTCTTAATATTCTTCAGCGGTTTGCCGCTTACGCCACTCCACGAATTCGTCGTGCTATACGGCCATGCGTTCATAGCACCATAACTTTTTCCAATGCCCGTACCGGAAGGAATAACCAAGGTGAAATGCGGGTCTCCGTTGCTGGTGTTATTCGGTGCATTGTTCGCCCACATGTTTTTGTTGTAGTTTACCTTCCAAATCAACATACCTGCAGCCGGAATATATTTGTCCCATCCCTGCTGCTGACGGCACTCGATATAGTAATTCAGTCCGTTCGTTGTAACACTCTGTTGCTTACCGGTAGAGTTAATCTGGTATGCCGAATAACCTTCTGTACCAATCGGTTTCATCTCTACTAAGCGGCCTTCATTACCCAGGTTTTCCGGAGTGTACCAACCGCAGAACGCTTTCTCCCATGCATTGTAATTGGGCGGGCAGTGAATATTACCGTTATAACTACCGCCATCCATTATGTCCCACTCGTTCGGAGTCAGACTACTTTCATAGTTGGTCGAATAGTCGGTGTCGTAATGGTCCGGCAGACCAATGACGTGACCGTACTCGTGGCAGATAATACCTATACCTGCGAGCGAAGAACCGGACAACTCGTTCGACATAGCATAGTTATGTACGAGCTTGCCATCGAACTTACACTGCGTTTCCGAATAGGTACAGTTGCCATAATAACGGGAACTCACGATATCGTAACTGTGCGGCCAAATGGTATTTGCATCGCCGCCATCCGCTTGTCCTTTACCGGCATAGACAACATATACGAAATCTACTTTACCGTCGTTATTCCAGTCATACTGAGAGAAATCAATCTCACTATCCATCTTCTTGCAAGCCTCGATGATCACATTGCCCGATAACTTGTCATTGCCTTCGTAGTCAACATCCTCGCCATAGTATGCATAGTTATGATCCAGCGTAACGGGACCATAGACATCCAACTGCAAGTTATATTTGCCGTCCGATTGGTCGCGGAAATACTGAGCGATAGAACCGTAGTTCACGCCACTGTACTTGTTTACCGTACAATTCTCAGAGTTACACAGTTCATCAATCACTGCTTTGGTGGTAGTCGATTTGAAGGATTTGTCACTGTAATTCACCATGATTACCACTCCCTTCGGCGGCAGGTACGGCGTGTAGCCGAACTCTGCGGTCGTTGCTTGGCGGGTGCGTTTTGCTTTCGCAGCTACGCGACGTGCCTTGGCTACTTCTGGCGTCGGAGCCTCTCCAACCACTTGGAACTTGCCATCCACCTCGCGCAATTCTTTTCCTTCACGGTTAATGAAGTAGTGATAATATTCATCACCAAATTGCTGTACCTCGATCGTGGTACCGTCGGCTTGCGTGCGGGTTTGCCATCCGCGTCTCGCCGGCACTGCATACGCCATCATCGCGATGACACATACAATTGCTAAAGATACGATTTTTTTCATTTTATTGAGTTAAATTTATTGTTTTTTCGTTAAATATTTGCGTTTCGGCAATTAAATGTTCCATATGTATTTCCACAAGTGGAAAAGTGTGCAAAGTTACGGCTTTTTTGGCACATACGCAAATTTTTTGACTAAAAAATGCAATTTGCGTGTATTTTTTGACGAAATGTGTGCAAAATCTATTTTTACTCCTTGTTAATATTGCGTATGTACGCGAAAAGTTGTATCTTTGCGGTGCTTTTACTGATATTTATACAAGAAATATAGTTCAAAAACTATACCAATCTATTACTAATTAACCTCAAAAATTCAATTATTATGAAGAAAATTTTCACATTAGCAGCTGCTGTATTAGCTTCGCTAAGCCTGTTTGCAGCGGCAGAAGATCTGAACTTCAGTGAGCCGACGGAGTTACCGGAAGGTTATGTTTATTCTACCAAAAACGCCCCTGTCATCGCAACGGTAGGCGACAAGTCGTCTGTGTATATTACGAATGGCGGTGGTGGATCGGTGGTCGCGGCTTGCTTTACGGAAGACGGATTTGATGCCTCCAAAGGCCAACGCTGGATGGGTTTTGTGAACGAAGACGACGGTTGTACCTTAGTCATCAATGTTTATTCGAACAAGAAAGCTTTCACGCTCTACAACGACAAAGCAGAAGCACAGGCCACCTTCACCAATGCCGACAAAGCATGGGAAGATTGGACCATCGAGAACCTCCCTGCCGGTAAGTATATCTTAACCGCAGCAAGTTCGCAATGCTATGTTTCCGCGATGACTTTTAGCGGTGGCACGCCTTCGACAGACCCTGTATCAGAGGTTACCATCACCGGTCCGACGACGGGTGTTGTAGGTATTCCTGTTACGTTCGTTGCTAAAGCAAAAAAAGCTACTTCTATTTGGTGGACCGACAAATACGGCACAAAATTAAGCGAAAACGGCACGTTAGTGTTGACTCCGGAAGCAGCAGGCGAGTTCACTTATACCGCTTGGGCGGAGAATGAATTCAATGAGTACCCTGTTACGAAGGAGCACACCATCACCATCTCTGACAAACTCTGCGGCGAGCTGATCAAAGCCACCCATACCGGCGGTAAGACTGCAACGGTAGAAGGCGTTATTGGCGGAACAGCGGACAAGAACACCGCAAGTGATGGTAAATTTGGCGGTAAAGGTCAATTCTTCGGCATCACGTTAGCTTCGGGCGCTTTCCTGGCAGGTGACGAATTGAATGTACACACCACCAAAGCTGCAGAACAAGGCACTCTTGCTATCTATGCCGACAAAGCAGGCGAGACACTGCTCTTTGACTCCGAATCGATGGGAGTTGAGGGAGATAATATCATTGTCCTTCCGGCAGCTTTGAACGAAAAATCCACGCTCTATATCTGCCGTACTGAGACCAACACATGGAACGGCTATGTGGACTTCATCGCGGTAAACCGCGCATGCGGAGCAAGCAACAACGCCAACATGGCTCGCGTATATGCGCAGACAGGTCCGGACGAATTCCATGATTTCGCACGTGAAGGAGATGTTTTCTCCATTGAAGTTCCGATGGAGATTGGTGGTATCACCGAAGCCCCTGTATTCTTCGTATTGGAGCATCCGAAAGCTACCGCTAACGAGACCAGCCCGTTCAACGCTCCGATTCCTGAAGTAGGTGCAGCTCCTATCGAGAAGATTATCACCGTAACAGCGGAAGACGGCATTACCACACGTGACTTCACGCTTCGCGTGGCTCGCAGATCTGAAGCCAGTCATGATGCTACCCTGAAGAGCCTTGCAGTAGAAGGTTTCACCCTTAATCCGGCCTTCGATCCGGCGGTACTGGAATACACGATTACCAAGCCTCACGGAAGCGCTAATCCGGGTACGGACAAGCTCGTTTTAGAGCCGAATGACGATAGTGCTCACACAGAGAAACTTGCCGAAGGCGATGACCTCAAAGTGGTAGTTACTGCAGAAGATGGCGAGACGAAATTGACCTATGTGATTCATATCGTAGAGGAAGCAGCAAAGAAAGACCTTCTGGAGGTTGCATTCAGCAATGGTGTTCATGGCTTCATTACGGCCGGCAACATTGATGTTCCGTTCCTTGAGGGCGAAGCAGAGCCGACGTTTGTCAGCGCTACTTTCTGGGAGCCTGACGGCGAGCCGAAAGCAGAGATGGTGGATGGCAAATTGGTTGTTACCGGCATTGACGGTCAGCAAGCGGAATATACTATTACGTACCATGCCATTACTCCGATGGAATACTCGACTGAGGAGGTTGTATTCGACGCTGTTCCTTCGTATATTTACTCCGTTTACGGATTTGACGCAGACAAGGGTGTTAAGTTCTCGAAAGACGTAGAAGAAGCCTCTAACCATCGTATTTCCGAGGGTAAGGATCGCATCTACATTGCTCTTCCGGCAGCCAACAAGGTGCTTCTTACCAGCGGGACCGGCGCTAAGCGTCCTGTTAAGATTCTCGTAAATGGCGAAGAGAGCGCTGTCGCTCAAACGGCCGCATCCGGCGAAGCTATTGAGATTATACTGAGCAAAGAGCATGCTAATTTCATAGGTATCGAGAGTAACGGCAGCAACGGTGACGGCGGCTTTATAAAGCTGCAGCTCAGCGAAGAATCGGGTCAAGGTATCGAGGACCTCGATGCTTCGGAGCACGCTGTAAAATTCCTCCAGAACGGACAGATTTTGATCCGCCGCGGAGAAAAAATCTTCACCGTAACCGGACAAGAGAAGTAATCCGCGCATCTTTAAAATCGTACATTTTTTTGCAAAAAGTGGCATACGCACTTGCGTATGTCATTTTTTTTGTGTACTTTTGCACGGTTTTTGTATTATGGAGTAATATGCAGATACTACGACACATAGGAGAATATACCTTGCTTATGGGCAAAGTGCTGCGCATTCCGGACAGGCAAAGAATGTTCTGGCGGCAGTACAGCCGTGAGTTGGAGAAGCAGGGTTTGCAGAGTTTGCCAATTGTGCTGATCATTTCCGTTTTCATCGGTGCGATCCTGACTATTCAAGCGAAGACAAACACCGAGAACCCGTTGCTTCCTACCTACACAGTAGGTTTGCTGGCTCGCGAGCCCCTGTTGCTGGCGTTCTCGAGCACCATTCTTTGCCTTATTTTGGCCGGAAAAGTAGGATCGAACATCGCGTCGGAGATTGGTACGATGCGTATCACGGAGCAGATTGACGCCATGGAGATTATGGGCGTGAACAGCGCCAACTACCTGATTTTGCCGAAGATTCTTGCGTTTGTAACCATGATGCCTATGCTGGTGATTATCTCCACCGCCGTAGGCCTGGTAGGCGGATGGGCGGTAGGTGCGTTCACGGACATCATCACGGTGCATGATTACTTGGTAGGTGTGCAGTACGCGTTCAATCCATACTATGTATGGTACGGAATCATCAAGAGTCTGGTGTTCGCGTTTGTGATCACAAGTATGGCGAGTTACTATGGTTACTACGCGCGGGGAGGCGCGTTGGAAGTAGGTCGCGCAAGCACCAATGCCGTCGTGAACTCGAACATAATGATTTTGTTCCTGGACTTGATTTTGAGTAAGTTACTATTATGATTGAGGCTAAAGATATCGTAAAGAGTTTTGACGGGAACGTGGTGTTGGACCATGTTTCTGCGACGCTGCGGGACGGGGAAGTGAACATGATCATCGGTCAGTCGGGTAGCGGAAAGACGGTGTTTATGAAATCGCTGATTGGACTGCATGCCGTTGATAGCGGCCAGATCTTGTATGACGGCCGCGACTTGGCGAAGATGAAAGAGCGCGAGATACGCGAGTTACACCGCGAGGTAGGTATGCTTTTCCAGGGTTCGGCACTCTTCGACTCGATGACCGTCATGGAGAATGTGCTCTTCCCGATGGAGATGTTCAGTCGTCAGACGCGCGAGCAAATGCAAGCGCGTGCGGAGTTCTGCCTGCGACGCGTGGAAATGCCGGAGCGTGTATGGCACCTCATGCCGAGTGAGATATCCGGTGGTCAGCAGAAACGTGTGGCTATTGCCCGCGCGATCGTATTGGAGCCGCGATACCTCTTCTGCGACGAACCCAACTCGGGTCTCGATCCGAAGACCAGTCTGGTGATCGACGCGCTGATACAAGACATCACCCGCGAATATAAGATCTGTACCATCGTCAACAGTCATGATATGAACTCTATCATGGAAATCGGCGATAACATCATCTTTCTCAAAGGCGGTAAGAAAGAATGGCAAGGCAGCCGCTATGAGATCATGGCCAGCGAAAACGAAGCGCTCAATGATTTCGTCTTCGCGTCGGATTTGTTCAAGAAAGTGAAACAAGCAAATAGTTAAAACATATGAAAAAGATTCTTATGATGGTAGCCCTGATGGCTACAATGGTTTTGGGAGCACAGGCTCAAGAAATTGAGGATGCTCCGCAGCGACACAGCGTACCTGCATATCGCGGCTTGATCATGCGTGATCAGCCGAACGGGTATCAGTTACGTACTTACCTGCGCGGCGACGAGCACTTCCACTGGACGATGACCGAAGACGGATGGCAGATCATCGAGACTTCGAAAGGCTGGCTCAAATACGCCAAACAGAACCGCAAAGGACAGGTCGTTTCGCACTGGCGCAAAGCGCACAATGCCGAAGACCGCGGACGTTGCGAGAAGAAGTGGCTGGAGAAACATGGAATAAAAAAAGTAGTTGCATAATTGCATAATAACAGGTATTATGAAAAAGTTTATTAGTCTGATGAGTTGTTTGGTCCTCGCCGGGATGGTGATGGCTAAACCCGCGTATCGCGGTCCGATCGTTCAGATCGCCGAAGACGGTACGGAAAAAACAGTGTATCTGCATGGTGATGAGCATTTCAGCTACATGACCGATGAAGACGGCGAGTGGTTGGATGAGATGACGCTCAAACCGATGACAAAGGCGCAGAAAGAGTTCCGCATGGCACAGCAGCAGAATAACGCACGCCGTGCGCCGCAAGCTACCCAAGCCGGCGGTAAGCCGAACCTTGCACCGCGCGGTTTGGTGATCTTAGTGAATTTCCAGGACAAGGCATTCAAGACGCCGGTGGACACCTTGGATTCTATGGTTACCGGATTAAACTTCACGCGCAGTTATTCGTACAAGAAGAAAGAAGGTAGCGAGACGGTCACCTACAACATCAAGAGCAGAGGTAGTGCACGTCAGTATTTCTATGACCAGAGTTATGGTCAGTATAACCCGACCTTCGATGTCATCGGTCCTGTGCTGGTTAGTCAAAACTACAGTTTTTACGGCGAGCCGGTGAAGGACGCGCAAGGAAATGTCACCGCGCACGACAAGAACCCGCGTGAAATGATCAAAGAGGCTTGCCAGTTAGCCGACGCAAGCGGAGTGGATTTTACCCAATACGACAATGACAACGACGGCTACGTGGACTTCGTCTATGTCATCTATGCCGGTTATGGCGAAGCCGACGGCGGTGGTGCCAACACGATCTGGCCGCACCAGTGGAGTATGGCGCCGCTGGCAATCAAGATTGACGGAAAGACGCTCGGTCGTTATGCCTGCGGATGCGAGTTGAATAACATCAGTAAGGTGTATGACGGCATCGGTACTTTCTGTCATGAGTTTAGTCATGTTTTAGGGTTGCCGGACTTCTACGAGACGAATAACCCCTCGCAGAATCTCCGTACGATGTGCGAATGGTCCATCATGGATTACGGTCCCTACAACAACGACGGTAATACCCCGCCCTCTTACTCGGCATATGAGCGTTTCTACATGGGTTGGCTCACGCCGCGTCTGTTGGTAGATCCGGAGAAAGTAACGCTGCATAACATCAATAATGGTAACGGCGAGTCGCTCATCATCACGGAGAACAACGCCATGCCGTCAAGCGGATGGAACCCGATGCCTAAGGTATTCTACACCCTCGAGGCGCGTAAGAAAGAAGGATGGGACGAGTTCCTTCCGGGCCCGGGTCTGCTCATTACCAAGATCTCGTATAACCAAACGAAATGGCAGAGTAATGCGGTAAATAACGATCCGGACAACATGGGAGTGCGTCTGCAAGAGGCCAAGGCCAACTACTCCAAAAAAGGTGCGGCTACCGATGCTTATCCTGCCGGAGCATCCGAATGGACCGCTTTGGAAAATCACGAAGTCACTACAATCAAGCAAAACAAATTGACCGGTAATGTGACCTTCCTTTACCGCGGTGGCGCACAAGGTATCGAAGATATCGAGGACGGCAAGGCGGCACAGAAAGTGTTGCGCGACGGCAAAGTAGTCATTATTCGCGGAGGTGTGGAATACGACCTCAACGGACAGAAATTATGAAAATCATCAGTTATAATCTCAACGGCATCCGCTCGGCGATCAGCAAAGGTCTGCTGGATTGGTTAGCGGCCGAGGATCCGGACGTGTTCTGCATCCAGGAGAGCAAAGCGCAACCCGAGCAGATTGACGTGCTGGCGATGCAGGAACTCGGCTACCGCAGTTATATCCACTCTGCGGAGAAGAAAGGCTACTCCGGCGTGTGTATCTTCACCAAGCGCGAACCGGACAAAGTGGTCGTAGGTATGGGCAATCCCAAATACGACCGCGAGGGACGCGTGCTGCGCGCCGACTTCGGCGACCTCACCATCGTCGATGCGTATATCCCGAGTGGCACGACAGGCGACATCCGTCAGGACTTCAAGATGGAGTTTCTGGAGGATTTCCTTGTTTGGGTGAACGAGTTGCGCAAAGAGCGCCCGAACATCGTCATCTGCGGAGATTATAATATCTGTCATAAACCCATTGACATCAATCACCCCGAGCGTCAGATCGGCGTATCGGGATTCCTGCCAGAAGAGCGCGAATGGATGGATAGGTGGGAAGCGAGCGGTCTGGTGGACTCCTTCCGCGTGTTCGACCAGAGTGCCGAACGATACAGTTGGTGGTCTTGGCGCGCCGGTGCCCGTGCACGCAATGTGGGCTGGCGTATCGACTACCACTGGGTGAGCGAGAGTCTCAGGCCGCGTCTCAAAGATGCGAAGATCTTAACCGACGCGGTGCATTCGGACCACTGCCCGGTAATGGTGGAACTGAATACTGAAAGCTGATAACTGAAAGCTTTATGGATAAATTACGAACCGAACACCTGGTCAAGAAATACGGCAAGCGCACCGTAGTGGACGATGTGTCCATCGAACTGGAGCAGGGCGAGATCGTCGGTCTGCTGGGCCCTAACGGTGCCGGCAAGACGACCACTTTCTACATGACCACGGGACTGGTGGCGGCGAATAAAGGCAAGATTTTCCTCAACGACCAGGAATTGACTTCGCTACCGATGTACAAGCGCGCGCAGTTGGGTATCGGTTATCTGCCGCAGGAGGCGAGTGTATTCCGTAAGATGACTGTGGAAGATAACATCCGCGCGGTGTTGGAAATGACCACTTTCAGCAAGGAATACCAGGCGCAGAAGTTAGAGAGTCTCATCAAGGAGTTCAACCTCGAGCATGTGCGGCACAACTTAGGTGACCACCTCAGCGGTGGTGAGCGCCGCCGAACGGAGATTGCGCGGTGCTTGGCTATCGAACCCAAGTTCGTGATGCTCGACGAACCTTTTGCGGGAGTCGATCCTATTGCCGTACAGGAGATTCAGGATGTCGTATGGCGCCTGAAGGATAAGAATATCGGCATACTCATCACGGACCATAATGTCGATGAGACATTGATGATTACCGACCGCGCGTACCTGCTCTTCGAAGGGCGCATCCTCTTCCATGGTACGCCGGAAGAACTGGCGGCCAACCCGACCGTTCGCAAGAACTACCTCGGCCGCGACTTCAAGTTAAAGAAAAAGACCCGCGTAGCGTGAAGCGCTTTATCTACATAGCGATACTCTTCCTTACGGTGGCCTGCAGCACTCCTGTGCCGGAGATAGAGGTCTCGGTGCATGAGTGTGCCGCACCTATTGAAGGGCGCGCTGTGACGATGTGCTTTGAGGCGGATAGTATCATCTATTTCGTCGGAGGACGCGTACAGGACGGCAGTTATCCCGATTATATGCTGCGTTATGATGCACGCTCGAACCAATGGAGTAAGAGTGGCGCTATCCCCATCACGCCGCGCGTGAACGGCACGGCGTGTGTGACGTCGCAGGGGGTATTCTTGGGGCTCGGTTATAACGGAGGTCATATCTCCTCAGACACGGCGTACCAGCGGGACTGGTGGTGTTTCGAACCGCAGCTGAACCACTGGACACGGAAAGCGGATTTCCCCACCGATCAGACGGTCGCAGCCGTCAGTTGGACGGATAACACCTATGTATGGATGGATTTCGGTTATCGGGGATTTAACAATAACCTCTGGCGATACGAGATCGCGACGGACACTTGGACCAAGCAGGAGCAGTCCGGCAGCATTCCCGATCGACTGATGTCCGCCGTAGCTGCACAATGCGGTAACCGCTATTTTGCCGGAACTGGTTTTCTCCGGCATAGCCGCAGCGGTTGGTGGGAATGGTTTACGGACGGACACTGGGAGCAACGCGCCGCCGTGCCCGGTAGCGGTCGGCATAATGCGGCCTGTGCAGCCACCGATAACGCAGTCTGGGTAATGGGCGGTTGGCATTATGGCGACACGCTGACTACCGGATTCTTCTACAACGATATTCTTCGCTATACGCCTCAAACCAACCAATGGGCGTTCTGCGGAGCGATCCCTTGCGGCACGATGGAAAACGGCGCAGCGTGCGCTATCGGAGGCCGTCTCTACTTCGGTTTAGGCGAAGACAAGCATCAACAACTGCATTCACACTGGTACTATATTGACGAGTAAACGATACATAGTATTCCTTCTGCTGTTGGCATGCATGCGGATGCAGGCCGCGGACTGGTGGCCGGTGGCGATGCACCAGCCGGACACCTTGCGCGACACTATCTCTTATGGGGTCGAACTGTCGGCGGTGGCATCGACGGGGCATTATGCACCGTTCTGGATTCATGCCCGCGAGAATGGGAA
>JAEEGL013089204.1_pt1 | contig 20544 bp, 23 predicted proteins | sample 9134231 | NCBI WGS metagenome assembly JAEEGL01 (sample SAMN16246548, study PRJNA631951) | gut metagenome | biome: gut microbiome; feature: rumen; material: fiber-attached | host: Bos | place: Iran: Karaj | collected 2018-10
CATCATATCAGCCTCTGCAATCTCAGAGAAAGAGTTTCCCTTTAATTTATGTGTTGGATCTTTGTAATGAAAGAACGGATAGTAAAATACAGGTTCTTCTTTTAAAATATCTTTTTCGCCCTCCTTTAACTCATTTTCAACATAATCATAGCTAAAGACAGGAAACCTTACGCCCCAAGATGACGCATAGAAATCATATATGAAGACCCTGTAAATCGAAAATGCTGTCAAAATAACAGGAATCTCTCTATCTTTATCCCACTGCGCTTTCCCATCACAGTTATCATCAGGCAGGCTATACTCTAAGAAACAAGGGTAATCCACAGCATATCTGCTCACCTCCGGTTTAAAGTCTTTTGTGTAAGGCACTAATTGGAAGACATCCTTATATCTAAATGCTTTCCGCAATGGTGTTTTTGTAAATACAATGATTCTGAATATAGCCATCGGTCTTACATCATTAGCTCCACGTTTCCATATACCCGTTGATTCGCAACTCCAAGCATCCGTAGTTCCCTATTTCCGTGATTCCTAAAGTTTCAGTATTCCTTCCACCTCATGCAGCACGAACGGCCCCTCTTTACACTCAAAGAATACACTCCCAGATTCCAAGCATTCCACATTATGCCAGACATTCTTGGGGATATCCACCCCATAGAGTCCTTCCTCTGGACAGAGAACAACACTCTCTATCACTGTACCATCATCATTATAGGTATTCACTCTAACTCTACCTCCTAACAACACAAAAGACTCATCTTTCGTTGGATGACGATGTATCTCAACCTTAGTCCCTGGTTCCACGACATTAAGGAATCGGTGGCACTTATCATCGAGACTCTGATGGAAGTTATAATTCATCCTCAGCCTTGGAGATTCCTTTGCCTGTGCGGAAACTTTATCAAGAAGATTATTATCTATGACTTTCATTTGTTATCGTTAAGGTTGTTTATAGTCATGAACCCTTAACCCTGAACCCGCGAATATCATTCCCCTCTCATCGCACTCCGTATCCCGTTCCACATAATCCTCGGAAAGAACCGCAGGGAGTCCAGCGGGAATATCCTTGCATGATTTATCAAGTCACCTATACGTCTAAACATCGAGAAGGCCTTTCTCACCACATACTGCCTTGACAACCATGAATCATGATCCATTAACCATGAACCCCTATTGTGCCCCATGTTGCCAGACTTCAGTATGAATTTCATTATTCGGTCTGCCTTCTTATCAAACCGTGAATCTTTAGCCATTAACCTTGAACCCAAATCTGGCATACCAAGGTATCTGCTTGCCAGATTGTAGAACACTTTCCATTCGCTCACCAGTCCAGTTCTCTTAATCCGTTGCTCCAACATTCCGTAATTCAGTGAATCCCTATACGTCCACATCAGTCTGCACCAATCACATATCTGCCGCAGGCCTACCCCCTCTTTATAGAAATGGTTCAGGAAATGAACAAACACATAAACGATGTCATTCTCTTTCCCCAGCATAAACACCTGCGTCCGGTCATTCATCCATGAACGCACATTGCCGCACTTAAAAGTGTCTGTCTGTATATCATCCAGTTCGCGGTTAATCCGATTAGGCAAACCAACACGCAGACTTCCATGCAGTTCCACCCCCCATCCATCGATGGTCATACCAAGATGCTTACCTCCTACATATTCCGTTTCCACCTCAGAGGCTAAAGGCGTTAAATACATCTTAGCCTTATCATAGTTGTCATCACTTAAAAGCAAATCCACATCACCTGCTGAACGCCACAAAGGCTTCTCATAACATTGAGCAACTCCCTGCCCTTTGACTAATAAAGCATATATATCATTCTGCCGCAACTTCTCAATCAGCTCAGCAACAAAGGCATTCATCTCCTTATTCTGCTGCTCTATCACCTACACCTCACCAATCCACTGCAACAGCAACACCTTTGGAACTAAAGGAGCGCTCGGCTTTGCCGCTTCGCTATGCGAAGAACCATGAACCTTTAACCATGAACCCTGAACCGTTTCTATCCCTTGCAGCACAAGCCCCTGAACCGACTGCTCTTGGGCCAGCTGATATACCTCCTGCCAATCCGTGGTTCCGTCAATCCGTATATCCAGATTTCCGTCACTCCACAATCCTGCTCTAACCAATGCAAGAAACACCTCTTCCTTTTCTTTCGCCATTCTTACTTTCTTGCAAATGTCTTAAACACCCAGCCTCTTACGCTATTCGGCATCAACACCTGGACAGCGAGGCGTATGGCTACATTGTAACAATATTTAGGGAAGGAGATAATGCCATGCGAAAGCATGTATTTTTGCAATTTGGCTTCACTCTTGAAATATCTCATACCACCTCTGCGTTGATACATCTCCTCGCCAACGCGAACATTAACCAGATTGTCTGGCAGATTAGCGAACGACATTCCCTGCTCAGTCATCCTCACCCATAGGTAATAATCCTCCTCGCAATACCAATCAATATAGCCACCAACCTTCTGAACGGCTTCCTTCTTCAGCATTACTGTGACAAGGTTCATCGGGCAACGACTCTTCAGATATGCCTTAATCTCACTATCAGTAAGAGGAACGATACGCGAACCAACCACATTCGAGGGGTCTCCTATAAACTCATCTATCTGACCTCCAAGCGCATCCACCTCTGGGTGCGCTTCTATATAAGCCATCTGCTTTTCAAACCTTTCTGACACAGCAATATCATCACTATCCATAATAGCGATGTATTCATACTTTGCAGCATCCAAACCAGTTTGGCGAGCAATGGCATGTCCTGAGTTCTTTTCTAATCGGATAACTCTAAAGTAATCGCATGATTTTTCAAAATCAGAAATTACCTGATTGATTTCTTCTCCCACAGGCCCATCCACTACCAGCACTATCTCATCAGGCTTTCTTGTTTGAGAAAGCAGGCTATCTATCGATTGCTTGAAAAACGTTGCATTGTCACCATGATAGACAGACATGCATACAGAAAACTTAGCCATATATTGTTATCCTAAATCAAATTCACAGATAAAATGCCTCTCCCTTTTCTCCACTGGTGGCAACTCCATATAGTTTTTATACAGATTTGTCAGGTATATATGAGTTTCATTCGGTACATTTACCTCTTCCCCCTCAAATATAGCTTTTTTTACTGGAACGAAAACACTCTTATCAAATATTTCTCCGTTGTAGTATTTACGCCCTGTTGGTATCCCCCATTCTCTATCATCCTTACTACATGCCACAAACTTCTCAAACCAATAAATCCACTTCGCATGAGAGGCGAATGACGTTAAAGTCCCAAGGATTCTTTTTACGATATAACGCTTCTTTAATTGTGGGTCCATTGACATATATTCCTTCAGCAACGGACTTTTATATTGTGTATAAAGACGTGCTATCGCAATATACTGAATAGCGTTTGCTATAAAACCTTTAACTTTCTTTCCTATATTACTTTGAGGAACACTGTCTATTGCAAACACATCAATATAAACGCCTTTTGGGAATGGAGTATTTACATTAGCTATTTCTACATCCTTTGTCCCTTTTCTAAAGATTTTCAGAAAAACCGTATTAGCATCTTTTTCCGCATTAGGATATGTAAACTCATAATTCTCACCCAATGCGCCTTCCTCCAAAAGACTTATTAATTTGTTATAGTCTTTTCTTGGCATCATTATATCAAGGTCATCATCCCAAGGTATAAAGCCTTGATGCCTAATGGCGCCTAAGCATGTACCACCACTCATCATGTAGGTTAATTTGTGCTTGTCGCACAACTTTGCCACATTTTTATATATGTTGAGGATTGCCTGCTTTAATGCCTTTGACTCCTCTTCCGTTAGTTCCCTCAAAAAGTGAGTTTTGTGCGACAACTCACTCATTATCTGACTTTCCGATTTCATTTTTCATTCAATATTGTTAATGTCCTTTCCAACGCATTCTTCATATTATATTGGGGTGTCCAACCTATCGCCCTCAATCTCCTGATATCAAGAATTGCATTCATAGCCACAGAAAAACCTTTCCGCTCCACTTCTGATGGCAAGTCAAAGATTACTTTCTTTCCTGCCCACTCCGCACATGCTTGTGCAAAATCTTTCAAGTGAACATTACATTGATTATTGGCAATATTGTATGCCACACCATTTTCTCCATGAAGTAAAACATATAGCATAGCGCCTACAGCATCTGCAACGTATGTATAAGAGAAGAACTGCTCACCTTTACTTTTCAGCATTATATCTTCACCTTTCAATGCTTTTATTATGAACTGAGAAGATGCCTTTGTATCGCTCATCAGCATGGTTGGGCCAAATATTCTGCTCAGTCTCACTATTTTTACCTTAGCACCTTTTTCTGCAATATATGACTGGCATAATGCCTCAGAAACTCGTTTCGATTCTGTGTAACATGCACGTGCAGTACTAAGGTTCAATTGTCCGGTATAGTCCTCAGTGAACACATCTGCACCTCTTGCATTTCCATACACCTCAACGGTTGATGGATATAGAACCGTAGCATTACATTCTATCGCCTTTTGCAAAGCATACTCAGCACCCTTTACATTTATTTCGATAGTTTCTACTGGGTATTGTGAATAAGCCAAAGGATGGGTATTTGATGCCAAAGGAATAATATAATCCACCTTGATATCCTTTGGTAAAGGTTGGCGAACATCTTGCTCTATAAAACAAAAATGCTTATCATTATAATATTCGCCCAAGCGAGCTACAGCCTTTTCCTTGTTACGTCCAACGGCATACATTGTTATATCAGCTCCATTCTTGTTCGCAAGCATCAGGGCATCAATCAAACATACACCTATTAATCCTGTAGCTCCAGTAATGAGGAAGGACTTTCCATACAAGAGCTCAAGTTCATGTACGTTTATAATACCATTTAAGTCTTCTACGTATAAAGGATGTTGTTTATTCATTATTTCAACCAATTATTTTTGTCTCTTTTCAAATAACCTTTGAACATTTCAAGATCATCCTTCGTTGTCAGTTTAATATTCTTATCACTACCTGCGGCAAAATGCAGTGTAACACCCAATTCCACCATCATCGTGTTGGTGTAGTGTGAACCATATATACCGATTTCCTTTTCAAACGCTTCATGATACTTTGAGTCAAGGAGGTCGAACCTATAAGCTTGCGGAGTAGAGACACGCCTAAGAGTTTCACGAGGTATGAATTTGTTTGTTGTTGTTTCATCAGCTTCGTTGATGACAAAAATCTGTTCATTATAAGGCATTGATGTTACGGCATTGCCAAATTCATGAGCTTTGTTTATTACGTCAGTCAACACGGATGGTTCAACCAATGGCCTGATACCATCATGAATGATAATAACATCATTCTCAGAGCATTTTCCTTCAAGGTTATATACACCATTCCTAATACTCTCCTGGCCAGAATTACCACCTTTAGTAATCCATTTCAGTTTGTCTATGTTAAACTGTTTTGCATATGCCCAAACAACGTTCTCCCATCCTTCGATACAAACTACTTCTATTGCATCTATTAATGGGTGCTTTTGAAATCCCTCAAGTGTATAAATCAGAATTGGTTTGTCATATACATTAATAAACTGTTTGGGGATATCCTGCCCCATCCTATTGCCAGAACCTCCAGCTATTATTATTGCTATGTTCATAACTACTATGTTTGTACAAGATAAAATCAAGATCTAGTCTCAAAGAATCCTTCTAAAAGAAACCTAATTCCAGATAACATCGAGATACTTTTTTCTTTATATTGGTATCGATGACTTATTCCAAAATATAGAATGTAGACAAAACCTATAAAAATGCCAAGTATCCGCCTACTTGTCCAACCAGTATTTTTCAACTGTTTCTCATCATAGCCATCAAACCACTGACTCTCACTGGGATTTACAGTTGCAATTACATACGGAACATAAAGGAGTTTCAATCCTGCTTTTTTACAATCAAAAAGGAATTTATTTTCTTCCCCTCCCCCATTACCTGTTCCAGATCCCATTAGTTCATCAAATTCAATACAGTTTTTTTTCTCGTTCTCTTCAAACATAAGTTTACGTTTAAATGATATTTGATGCGATGAAGTTTTCAATATTTGTCTAAATCCTAAAACTTTCTCTTGTTTAGGGTATTGCTTGCCAGAATCTTTCCTATTAAGCGCAAACGCAATAACTCCTACTTCTGGGCGTTCTTTGTAACTACGAAGAATCTTTTCCTCATAGTTATCATCCAACGATTCATCATCGTCGCATATAAGGCATATATCACCCCATGCATTCCTCAGCGCCATATTACGGCTCCGAGACAATCCTCTTTCTGTTGTTGAAATAAACAAGGCTTTACATTCTCGCCCATTCTTATTCGTAAACGTAAATTCTTCTCGTCCATTCTCGTCGCATTGATTCACGACAACGACATCACTCTGCACATTGCTACGCTCAATGATATTCTTATCCTGATGCATACAGGAAATCAAAATGTTTAATGTCATACTATATTTTTTTACTATAATCGAAATAATATGTTCTTAATAAAATCTGATATCTTTTGAAATACTATAGAGCCGACAAGAGTTGCCGCAAAAAAACTTGCTATACCAACAATGCTTGAAGAATTAAAGTATTCAAAGGTGTAGCCATGAACAAGATAAATCGAATATGAATACACCCCTACGACACACAAATATTTAACAGCGTTCATTTCTACAATATTCAATATCAAAGACAAAATGACCAATGTAAAAGAATAATAATATGCTAATGAATATATATTCCAAACTAGCGGATTACAGTCATCTACAACTAATAGCCTTGCCATCCTAATATACGCCAATGGTATTAGAGCGAGCGCTAAGACGCAAAATGATGATTTTCGCGTCAACATGTCAAGATAACATTCCTTTTTGGATAACATAACTCCTGTTAAAAAAGACAATGAGTTTTGAGCATGAAGTCCGTCCCAAAAGATAATTGCTGCGCAAGCGATGGCAAGAAAGCTAATAAATTGCCCCCCCCATTGGTTCCTAAAAAGTATCTTCACTACATAAAAAGCCACGTACCATATCAGGAGGAATTGCATATACCATCCAAAAGGATGAAGCGGATGGACCAATGTCAAATCAAGCATAAAGTCCAACATTGACATTTGTGGGTGGAAAGAAATTCCTATCACTTCAATGAGCACCCAGGGCATGAATACCCCGTACAGTTTCTTACTCCAATAATGCGAAAGTCCATTCTTAATGTAACTTTTCTCCAGTCCATAACCACTACATATTAAAAATAAGCCTACACCAACCGCACCTAACGGAGTAAGTATTCTTGCCCCAGGAATTCTATTACCTGCATGGCATATAACAATCATCAAGATGGCAATGCCTTTAATGATATTCGTTACATCCTTCGACCAGATTATATTATTGTTTTGCATCTTTTTATACCATTCTTTAAGTTGCTGACAACACATTTTCACTTATCTTCCTTACAAACTTTGCAGGATTACCCGCCCATATCTCATAAGGGGGAACATCCTTGGTTACAACAGACCCAGCCCCAATTACTGCACCATCCCCTATTGCTACCCCTTTCAGAATTATGCTATGTCCACCTATAAAGACACGTGAACCTACACATACTGGTTTAGACTTTACATTTGTATCGCCATTTAATCTGACATCTGGATTAATGGAATGAAAATCTGTATCGTATATCTTAGTTCCTCCTCCAATATTAGTATATGCACCAATAGTGATGGAAGCATCTGAAACGAGTGTAGAGTTGGATATCCCGACCCCTTCCCCGATCAAAATTCTGCCATCATTGCGCGTATATAAGATTGTGCGCGTATCACCACCAATGGGGTCTGCTTCTAATGATGAATTAATGATAACATTGTCACCTATCATGATAGAGCTCCTGCCTCCCCTTGCATTCTTGAAAAACACCTTACCCCGGAAATGCACATTCTTACCAACAGAAACGTCACACAACAGGATACTTGGTTGATTAAGTATTCTGTACCACAAGTATATGATTGAATAAATCAGTTTACGCATAATTCCATTATAAAGCGTTGTTCTTAAATCGACGTATTAAAGCTTTTACTCTCTTCACGCGCTTGCCGAACATATTCTCATATTTACGTATCAGTTTGACGTCTTCTTCACGTTCAGAGACACGAGTGTTGTAAGGTCTTCTGCGAGCCGTTTCAAGCGGCTGATCAAAGATGGCATAAAGGAATGATCTCAACTCACTGTCATCCTTGCGAGCACCTGTAATAATAGGCTCTGCTTTCATTTGTTTGTACAGATCGTCATTCTGGTCTATTTCTATGACTCGCTTAACTGCATCCTCCAATGAGGCAAAGTCATGTATATTTACAAAGGCTTTCGTGTTGAATTCTTGTCCTATTTCAGGATTACCGTAATAAATAGGGATGGCACCTGCGGCAAAAGCCTCTACAATCTTTTCTGTGGTATAGCCCCGATGCGAGCAATTCTCAAACGTAAGGCTGAACTTGTGCGACTGTTCAAAAGCAAGCTTGTCCTTGACCGGACCGCCAATATTGTTCATGTAACGTCCACCAGAATCAACCTTTTTATAAGCCGACAGCAGCTTAAACATTTGCAATCGTTCTTTCATGCCCTGATCATTTGAGACAACGAAACCACAGAAATCTGTCTTATTCTTTACTGGAATAGTTCCATCAATGAGTGTTTGGTACTTCGGTTGGTAGTGAAGCACCTCATAAAGTGGAACTCTCAGGTAACGATCACCAAAACAGATGTGATCAAAAGCCATAGCATAATCGCAGAGATTAAAATCTGGAACGATACACTCTCCTGTAAAATAGATCTTCACACAATCATAATCCAAAAAATGCTTCCCGAAAGTAGAAAAGAAGATGTAATCCGGTGTATTGGAGATCTCCACATCGTACCGTTCACGAAGTATATTTGTAAACTGATTGTTCTCCTTATCTAATCCACGGAAGAAGTCAACGAAGTTTATCTTGATTTTCTTTTTCATGCATTTCTCATTAAACTGTTATAAACAGCAATATAGCCATCAGCCATAGCTTTTTTTGAATACTTGAGTATCGCCTCCCGTGACATCTTATCCCTATCAAAAGATTGCGACAATGTGTAAGAAAGCGCCTGCTGAAGTGAGTCAACGTCGCCATAGTCAACAAACTTACAATACTCCTCAAGACAAATAGACTCTGGTCCACCAGCCTTGAAGCCCACTACAGGAGTTCCACAACACAGGCTCTCAGCCACCGGCATAGAAAATGTCTCTGCTTTACTGACCAGAATTGTTGCGTCTGACAGAGAATAATACAACGCCATCTTATCCCTTTCATACACACGACCAAGAAGTCTTATGTTCTGAGGTAAATCCTTAACCTCGCCCTTTTCGCCTAATACAAGAAAATCCACATCGGGCATCCTTTGAGCAAGTTCCATTATATATTGGCTCCCCTTGACAATGGCAGGAAAATGGGAGGTAACAAACATGACTATTTGCCTATCTGTCAACCCAATATTCTGTCGATCCGAGAGATTATTTGCTCTTCTGTAGAAGAGATTTGTGTCTATTCCGTTTAATACCGGTGTACATTCGTATTTAGAAAAATGAGAATTTTTAAGAGCACGACTTTTTAGCCAAGGAGACACTGTTGTTAAACGCAACTTTTCTTTATCGAAGCCATCGAAAGCATTCATCATTTTCTTCCAAGCAATATGCGTATTGTCAAATAAGACTTTCATAGACCTAATCTGCGAACACTTCCCACAGCCGTTATGCCAACGACTACATTCATAGGCATGTCCACAGTTTCCTGTATGAAAGAACTCTGCATGTTCTGTAACGACAGTCCTAATACCTTTCTTCTTTAGATATTTCAGAAGCCAATAAATATTAACCGAATCATCATTAATGCAGTGTAGGTGGACTATATCAGGACTTATGGTCTTGATCTGTGAAAACAGTCTTAATGTAGAAATAAAGTTACCACCATAGAGTATGCCGGTCAAGTAAGCACGCACCTTGTTCACATGAGCATAAAACTCCCAATTAAACTTCTGAACATTAGGCTGATAAACCTTAGGACCACGAGCATAGCTAACGTATGACTCCATCCCCCTCTCCATATATTCTCTATGTAAGTCTGCCACAATTTTACCTGTACTCAGACGATCATAGACGTTATTTATTTGAAGAATTCTCATATTATAAATTATATACCTCATCCCAAAAGAAACGATATGGAATGACATTTAAATAACCATCCTTATTTACGTATAAAAAGAAACAGATAAGTAAGAATACAATTATAAACTCCCATTGTCTCCTACTTTTTATGGCCGACACAGAAACTGTGTAAGGCAAAAGCAGACTAAAAAAAATGGAATAACTAAATGCAATTCTAGACAAGGCACCCGCACTCAATATTCCTGATGACTGAAGAAAAATGGCTATCAAAGACATCCATCGCACTTGTGTAATTTTTCTATTTTGCTGCAGTCCCTTTGCATCAACTAAGTAAGAAAACAACAACAATAGTATGTATAAAATCAACAAGTTATAAGCAGCATCGCCCTGAAAACTACTATACTTTTCTTTTCCATATAAAAGAACCGAGAAAAACTGTATAACAGGCATAAGGAACGGTAAGAAAAGGAAAACGATTAGTATTCCAATGAATGCCTTCTTACTACTTAAGGACAAATTTTTAACAAGATAAGCCGGAATAAATATTACTGAGGACGTATGCATAGTGATCCCTAGTAAAATAAATATTAAAAATTTCCAAGGTCGCCTATCTTCTATAAAATTGAATGCAAAAAAAGTGAATGCAAAACCTAATCCTTGACGGATTCCTGAAAAACTGAATATATATAACCCCAAGCAAGCAAAAGCTATATATGACAAAATGATTTTAGGGGATTGTTTGTAAAATGTGTATCCTATTAGAGCAATCTCAATACCACCTGTTATAGCTAACATGAATTGCGGATTGTTAGATACACACCTAAATATGAGCCAATTTAAAATTTTGAATCCAGGTTCATATCCTATATTACTGTTTAAAACATCTTTTAAACTAGCCTCTCCTAATTTTATAAATTTAAGTATATATCCTGTGCCTAATTCTGAATAGTATAAGTCCATACCACAAGTCCAAGATCTTAAAGCTAAAAGACTCCAAAGACCCAATCCACCCCAAAAGGCTTGCAATTTTCTCTTTTTGTCATTATCTACAATTGATGATGTAAAATATGACAAGATACCTAAATATATAAATAATATTATGAACGGAATCACTTTAATTGAATGCTTTATTTAGAAAGTGCAAACCCAAAGTTTTGTACTCTTTTAATTTTCTATCTACTGTAACCCAATCAATATTAAACGTCTCAGTATATTTAAAATCAGATTCTAAAATCATTCTATCACTCAGCCTTAAGTTGCTTAATAGCGTGTAGAACCTATCATTCATACCAACATTATCTAATGTTGGTAACACCACAACGAAAGGAACGTGAAAATGAATACAAAAAACTGTACCATGGAATGAGTTTGTAATTACAAATTTAGCATCTCTTATATTTTGTAACCATTCTTGTATGTCTTCAGAACTGCTTATCAAGACATTATCGGGTAATTTATCCTTCAAAATATTGTACCTACCATGGAGTAAATAGACAAAGGTATTTTTTAATCCGTTTTGATTAGGAGGAAGAAGTCTTTCATAGTTACATCTGGAAAGTAGCAACGTAGGATCTGGTACGACACAAGCAGTAGATATTCCAAAAGATTTAAAAATCTCAACACCAGTATTTTCTCGACATGAAACAGCATTCAGTTTTTTCACCAAAGGTTTAACCTTAGGAATTAAATCAATTGGATATGCTGTTTGTCCGAAACTAACAGCATAGCATACTCTAATAGCATCTTGCCGTCCGAAATCAAGGTAATAAGCGGTACTTCCATGACGTTCTCCACCTCGCAAGAATGTATCATTTAGAACCTGATCGCTACCAGATATAATAACATCAAAATCATTGCAATATTTCTGCAATTGTTTCGTTGTCCTATATCTTTTGGTTAGATTAAGATATTGCTTTCTAAATGCATTAATTCCCATTTCCTTACGGATGTCTGAAATAAACTTCCGTATATCAATGAACTTTTTCATTCTGAAAAAAGTCCATAGATTATTATCATACTTTGATGGCTTATAATTGATGATTACAGCATCATGTCCTAGATAGCGCAACGTCTCTTGTAATGCGTAACACTGCAGCACAGCACCATAGTTAGTGGCCCAATGAAATGTTATTATTCCTATTTTCAACTGGTACATTTATTAAATAGTCTCTTTATTATTCGTTTTATTATTTTACCTTTTTGAGGCCTTAACTCCAATAAAGTCTGAATACCCATTTTATGATAATCATTCCAAAATTGGACTCTACTTTTTGGTTCTGCAGTACTTTGAAAAAAACATGAGTTATATTGCACAGAAGATTTATAATCAACACTTTCTAGAGGAATATTTGTAGACATTAGGAGCGACAATCCCTTGTCAGTATTAGCACATACAAGACTCGTTCCCTTGTTATCATCCAGCGAGGGATTTATTTTTTCTATTCCCCAGAAATCTGCAAGAGTGATATCGCTTCCACTCTTACCTGATTTTGCTGGACAATTAAAACATGAAGGGCGTAAAGTTAGATTCTGGAAAAAGGCCATCATATATTTATTGTCAGAAGCACGTTCGCAAAAGATTTTTTTTCCTTTATTATCAAACAATGAGAAGCTATAACCTCTCCATCCTGATGTTTTATCTTTCATGCAAATCGCGGAAATGTTTTCCATTGGCAAATGAGACATATACTCACGCCATATTTTCGGAGAAGGGACTCCATGACACACGATGTCAACTGTAATAAGATTTTCATAACCTTTGCGAAGGAACTTCTTTAAACCTGCTACTTGGCAAGGAGTACCAGAGAAAAGGACCTTCCGCCCATCTACAAGAAAACTTTCAACTTCAGTGTATGATAACCCAATATTACTTTGAACATACTTACTTCCTTGAAAGTCAATTAATTCTTCATTAGTTGTTGCACATGAATGAACTACTTCCCATTGATTATTGTAGCATGCTCCATATACAATACCGCCATCATTGATAATAGCTTGAGCAAGCGGCAAGAATACTCCTCCTGATGAACTTTTTGTTCTAACCATTTCATCCTGATTCATTGCTGCAAAACACTCTATAGGCGTACACCTCGGATCTTGGTTGAGGACCGGGCATACTTTCTCACAAAAGTGACAATCTACACATTTTTCCGATTCTACGATTGGATAAAGAAATCCTTCTTCATCCTCATGCATTATGATACACTGTTTTGGACACCTCTGGACACAAGCAGAGCATCCACAACAATTATATTTTGACAGTAGGTTTATCATAATAAAAACCAAGGTATTTCGCCATTTTTGGGGGAAGTGCCATCTGCCCTAACCATATAATCGCATATGTAATAATCATCACTACCAACCATTTTATAAACCAATTATCCTTCAAAAATGAGAAAGGCATAATATGTAAAATATTAATTATGTAACAATGTGTCAAATATATCCCAAAACTTAAATTTCCAATTTTTATAAATAAAACACTTATAAATTTGGCCTTTTGAAAGAAATTCTCAGCTTTATGGGAAAATAGAAGTAATATTACCAAATAAGAGAAAAGGAAGGAGGATGGTTTGATTCCTGCTCCACCAGTCGCGAATTTCAATAACCAGCCACTCTCTATATATTGTAATACCCACATTAGCAGGACTCCAATTAATAGTAATATTATACCATAATTTCTGTTCACGAAATTTCTAATAATAATACCCTCTACAAAAAAGGCAATCCACATCGGAAAAGGTGCTGCATACAGTAAAAATGGTATTTCTATTCTATAACGAATTCTTGCAAAATAAACTAAACCAACACATAATATTGACACACAAAGAGTTACCACCCCCCATTTGATATTTCTACATTCTTTCAAAAGAGGAAGCAACAGATAGTATTGTATTATTAGTATGATAAAATAATATACAGAATGCCCACATGTAAGCAATAATATAAACTCGCGCATAAAAGAATCTGTAGTAAACAAAGCCCTAAAAAATAAAGGGAAGGACCATATAATTGCAGGAATATAAACCTTGGGGACCTGTTTCGAAATAAACTTTTTATACGAATCTAAAGAGTCAACTTTCTTTGTTGATATAAAATATGCACTGATTGCCAAAAAAAGTGGTACTGCACAATTAAATAGCTGTCTTATAAAGGTTGCAGATTCACCATAAGCATAACTGAATGTGTGAATAGCTACTACCATTGAAATCGCAATGCCACGCAATACATAAAAGTATTCTAACCTATTATCCATCTCAATTTGAATATCCCTGTTGTTATTTACCAAGTATAGGAAACACCCTATATAATAGTCTCTCTATAACACGCAAATATTTTCCAAGGAATCCACCATTCATAATCTTCCTTTGCATCCCCGAATAAATTGCATCATCAATTACATATTCAGGATGTTTCAATGGCCATTCTAATTTATAAACACGAGCAAAATAAATGCGCCTTTGACCACGTGGAACAGTAGTGATACTACTACTATTTGAATGCTCACCCATTATGCCTATATTTGAAGTTAGGTTTTTCGACGGCACAATATACAATCTGCTCTGTAATACACATGCAGTAACAACAAATTGAGTTGTCCACGATGTTTGGCGCTCTCCTTTTTGCATAGATTCGTACTTCTCAATTGCACGTTGAGCCATCTGTTTCCCATCAATTTGAGGAAGAGTCATTGAAGATAAAGTATCCATCAAGTATTGATTTCTCGCACATTGAAGATTCCAATCAACGCTATCCCAAACGCGTTTCCAGGTTGCCCACCCCCAGATTGCACCTCCTCTATAACTAAAGAAATAACTTTTGTCTATTCTATCATATATACCAATATGATTCATGCCTGATATTAGACCTATGCGCTCATCATTTTTATATCGTTCAAGCATTTCGAAACAGAATGGCAACATATCTTCGCCAATGACAATGTCATCTTCGATGATAACAAGACGATCAACCACCTCAAAAGCTTTTGATATACCCGTAAAAACTCTTCTACCACAACCAAGGTTCTCCGTTGCGAAATCCTCATAAACTTCACATTCCCAATCTACGTTAATCAGATTTCGACACTCCAAAACTTTTTTTTCTTCACCACACTTATTTTTTCTTGCACCATCTTGTATTAGAAATAACTTAGACGGTCTTGCAGCAGCCACGGATTCAAATACTTTAGCAAATGTATCTGGCCTATTAAAGAATATAAGTGCAACCGGAATATCTGTCAAGAATTTTTTCATTGTTTTTTTATATTTAAAAGTTTTTTCACCATTATCTTTTCTTCATCATTTACAACAACGGTTGAATATATACAATATATGAATATGAACAATATAGTTTTCAGAACTAAACCAATTAAGCCATTGAGTTGTATGAAATTCTTCAGAGCGAGGGATAACACAATAACTATTACTAACCCTGCGCCCATTTTAGCAAATGTTTCACTAAAAAACCTCCGAATATCCAGGGCAAGCCTTTTCCTAAAAATAATATCAAGACCTATTGTTCGAATTATGTATGCTATACAAATAGATATACTAATTCCTATAGCACCATATTTCCATGCAAATACAAATGAAAGCATTATATTTATTGTTGCCATTATCATCCAAACGATAGCCTGGTATTTAACTTCATTTTTAGCTATTATAGTTTGCATGCCAATCTCTTGAGGTAATTGTAATAACCCAGGAACAATAAGAAACACTGCACATATATAACTGTCTGCAAAACCATCACCTACCCACAGGGTAATAAATTCACGTCCTACGCAGATGAAACCGCCAATAACAAGACCTGCGACTAACAATTGTATTCTCCCAACCTTTATCATCAATGGCATAACATCACCATTCCCTGCACTAACAATTTTAGATACCCTTGGCAAAAACATTCCACCGATGGCATTTGTAAAAGAATAGACATAGCCCTCTAAGCTATTAGCTATACCAAAAATAGCAATGGGCACAGAACCAGCAAAAATACCAAGTATAGTAGGAGCAAGAGTGAAAATCATGCGCGTACAGAATGCGATAATTGTAGTCCATACCGAAAAGCCTAAAATTTCCCTTGATTGGACCCTATCATGGTATCTGAAATTTATGCTCATATCTGTGAATCGACTAATGCACCACAGCTTAAAAAAGATTGCTAAAACGCCTGCTATAGCATTTACAACAACAAGAGAGTATAAGCCTCCTCCAAGAAGCAAGCATCCTGCCATAGCAACAACTATAAAAAGCTTATGCAAGGCATCACATATTTTTACTTGTATGAACTTCTCATTTGCATTTAATATTCCATTTACAGGAATGAACGGAAAAGAAAAGACTGTAAATACGGCAGCTACCGAATAAACGACTTTAAATCTATCTATCTCATCTGGTGTAAGTTCACGATAAATTTGAGGTATAAAAAAATAAACTGCTGTTAAAATGATTACAAAGAAAACATCAATGTAAAGATATAATCTATAGACTAACCCTAGGCAATTGTTTGCTTTGTCCTGGCGTCCTTCTGCCAAGAATTTAGCAATAAAACGAGTGACAGCCCCACTAAGACCAAAATCAAAAACAAAAAGAGTGATTACGGATAAAGCAAGCGTAAATAATCCATAATTTTCCCTACCAACTGAGTTGATTACCCAAGGAGTAAAAAATAGCCCAGTCAAGATATTAACACCAAGCGCAAAATATGACAATGCTGCACCTAATTTAATTTGCTGTGACGAATTCATTAATAAAACAACTATTATGAAAATTGAGCGAATTTTAAAAATTTACCATTAACATAAGTCACCAATCTCCAAGGCGACAATGACAATTATCGACAATACAACCTGTGCATTGACAGCCGTAGAAAACATCGTCTTTAAATGGTCTTTGTCGCCTTTTCCCAATGCATAAGTAATATAGCGAGAGATGGCCGCTGACATAGTAGCAGTAATGAGCGAAGACATTGCAACTATACCACCGACAACGTTGTTGATACCATAATTGTCAACGCCGAGTGCCTGAAGCATCACGCGACTAGTGTACAACCCCACAATCATGGTAATGAATGTGCGGAAATACAAGGCAATGGTATTCTTCGCTATGCGTTTATTTTTTGCTAATGTATCTGGCATTTATCAGAAATATTTGTAATAAGCTTAAGATGACAAGCAATTAATTATTGTTGACCGGTGACAAGTGGAATGTTAATCATAATTCATATTTGATTACAAGTGACATCTAACAGTATGCATTATATAAAAGCTCAAACATACTACTCGGACGGAAGGTCACGCTATCAGAAATAAATTTATCTAAGTTGAACATATATCATACAAGATTAGGAATACCATTTAACTCGTTTTGAATGTACTGGAGGCTGGCAATCTTTTCTTTCGTTTCCTCAATAGTCAACAACTTTGTATCGTTGCTATTGAACTCTGTGAGTACCTCGCGTTTAACATCTCCCTTCGAGAAATATTTATCGTAATTCAAATCTCGGTTATCAGCTGGAACACGATAGAAATTACCCATATCCTGTGCCTTTGCACACTCCTCGTTTGTCAAAAGTGTCTCATAGAGTTTTTCTCCATGTCTGATTCCAATTACCTTAATCTCAGGTTCAGTACCCTCTGGAGCTTGATGTTTAAACAATTCCTTTACAGCTTCTGCCTGTGTCTGGATGGTGCAAGCAGGGGCTTTCTGAACAAGGATGTCACCATTCTGGCCATATATGACTTGTCGATGATGTTTCCCATCGTGCTGCCAAGGTCATCACCCACAGCCTCCATATAGATATCCGGATCTGCCAACTTCAAATCCTTAAAGAACACCCCGTTCAGGTTATAGTCGTAGTTCTGTCCTGTATGTGCCAACAGACAGTCAAAATACTGACGACATTTATTAATAACTGCTGCAAGGCGTATGATTTCAGGCCTTGTACCTACAATGATGAGAAGTTTAAGCTTCCCGTTATTTTTAAAACTTGCCATATATTCTATTTTACAGGTTCAAAATAAGTATCAGGTTTATTTGGATTGAAAATCTCATTACAGTACATCACAGTCACAAGATTCTCGGTTTCTGACAGATTTATGATGTTGTGGGTATACCCTGGCAACATGTGAACACACTGGATGTTATCACCACTCACCTCGAACTCTATTACCTCGTCAGAGCCTATCTTACGCTCCTGTATCAGTCCGTGACCAGCCACCACGATGAAGAACTCCCATTTGGTATTATGCCAATGCTGTCCCTTAGTGATGCCAGGCTTTGAGATATTTATCGAGACCTGACCACAATTCAGCGTATGCACTAACTCCGTGAATGACCCACGGTCATCCACATTCATTTTCAGCGGAAACGCCACCTTTTCCTTAGGCAGATAACTCAGGTACGTCGAATACAGCTTCTTTTCGAGCGAATTAAAAGGAATCTCTGGTATCATCAGGGTCTTAGGCTGTTCAGCAAACTGATGCAACAGTTCAACTATTCTACCTAATGTCACTTTATGCGTCACCGGGCAATAGCAATAATGGCCCATTGGACCATCAATCACCTCCAGTCCTTCAAACTCACATCGATGCTCCTTGCCTTCCATGCAATTCAGCATCTCCTGTACCAAGTCATCAATATACAGCAGTTCCAGCTCCACATTAGGATCATTCACCTGAATAGGAAGATCATTCGCAATGTTATTGCAGAACGTAGCCACTGCTGAGTTATAGTTAGGTCTGCACCATTTACCGAAAAGATTCGGGAAACGATAGACAAGAACCTTTGCCCCTGTCTCTTCTTGATATTTCAGGAATAATTCCTCACCAGCCTTCTTCGAGCGGCCATACTCACTATTCCCAAACCGACCTGTCAACGAAGCTTGTTGACTCGAAGACAGCATTACCGGACATTTGTTCCCATACTTCTTCAGCGTATCAAGCAACGTAGAAGCAAACCCGAAGTTCCCTTCCATAAACTCAGAAGTTTCCTTCGGTCTGTTCACTCCCGCCAAGTTAAACACGAAGTCACATTTCCGACACCACTCATCCAGCATTTTCGGATCAGTGTCAATGTCATACTCATACACCTCGTCAATCTTCAGTTCCGGTCTGGTCCTATCCTTCCCGTCCCTAATATTATATAAGGTGGCGCACAGGTTCTTACCAACAAACCCCTTCGCTCCCGTCACTAATATATTCATTACTTCACAATATTAGGAATGCCATTCAACTCATTCTGAATATATTCCAAAGATGCAATTTTTTCGATTGTCTCCTGCAGATTCAAACGCTTGGTATTATCCGAGTTAAACTCTTCAATAGTAACACGCTTGGTGTCCCCTTCTTTGAAGTATTTGTCATAATTCAAGTCACGGTTATCAGCTGGCACACGATAGAAGTTACCCATATCCTCAGCCTTAGCACACTCCTCCTTAGTGAGCAGCGTCTCATACATCTTCTCACCATGACGGATACCAATCACCTTGATATCCTCCCTCTTTCCACCAAACAACTCACATACCGCCTCTGCCTGTGTCTGAATCGTACATGCCGGAGCTTTCTGCACTAAGATGTCACCATTCTGTCCATGCTCAAAGGCAAACAGTACCAAGTCAACGGCTTCCTCCAACGACATGATGAATCGTGTCATCTTCGGTTCCGTCAGAGTAATCGGATTTCCCTTACGAATCTGCTCTATCCACAGAGGAATCACGCTACCACGACTGCACATCACATTACCATAACGTGTACAGCATATCTTCGTATTGCCACTATTACGCGATTTCGCCACTGCAATCTTCTCCTCAATAGCCTTGGTAATACCCATCGCATTGATAGGATAAGCCGCCTTGTCTGTTGAGAGACAAATCACGCACTTTACGCCCGCATCAATAGCGGCATCCAACGTATTATCTGTTCCTATTACGTTTGTTTTCACTGCCTCCATCGGAAAGAACTCACAACTCGGCACTTGCTTCAGCGCAGCAGCATGGAATACATAGTCCACACCTTTCATTGCATACTTCAGTGTACTCTTGTTGCGCACGTCACCGATATAGAACTTAATCTTGTTGGCCACCTCCGGCATACGCGCCTGGAAGTCGTGACGCATATCGTCTTGTTTCTTCTCGTCACGCGAGAAAATACGTATTTCACCAATATCTGTTCTTAGAAAACGGTTCAGTACCGCATTACCAAAACTACCTGTGCCTCCAGTAATCAGGAGGACTTTGTCTTTAAATACACTCATTATTATTTTATTAATTGTTATCTTAAACTATTAAACCTTTAAACTCTTGAACTGCCTCTAAACTCTAAGCACTA
>JAEEGL010808897.1_pt1 | contig 20543 bp, 17 predicted proteins | sample 9134231 | NCBI WGS metagenome assembly JAEEGL01 (sample SAMN16246548, study PRJNA631951) | gut metagenome | biome: gut microbiome; feature: rumen; material: fiber-attached | host: Bos | place: Iran: Karaj | collected 2018-10
ATAACAGAATTTGCAGAAGAAGAAACTTATACAATGGAAACATTATATAATGGAGGAATGAATGAGTTTGTTAAATACTATGGTCAAATAAAATTTAAATGTGACAAAATAAAATATAATTCAAAAGGACAAGTTAAATATATGTTATTTGAACAAGTAAAATAAATTTAGTTATTAACTTTGAGTAACTATAATCACAGTAGATTAAGTGTTACAAAAATAAATAAATAAATTCAAAGGAGGAAATTTTTATGGAAAACGCATCAAAAGCATTATTAATCGCAGGAGCAATATTATTAGCTATTTTAATTATATCATTAGGACTTATGGCATATCAACAAGCTAAAAATTCAGTAGGTAGTTCAAATTTAAATAAACAAGAAATAGAGGCATTTAATTCACAATGGGAGAATTATATAGGAAAAAATAAAACGGCAAGTGAAGTAAGATCATTATGTTCAGCAGCAATAGCTAATAATGCTTCAGAAAAGAATTTAGGAACAAATAAGTTTATGACTATTTCAGGAGGGGATGGTACTAGTACTATAGATATTTCAGAAGATGGTACTAATACAAAAACAACATCACCTATGCTAATAAATTCAAAAACTTATACTGTTGAAGTCAAAACATATTCAAATGGTATGATTACTGCAATTGAAGTTAAATAGTAAAATAAAGCGAAAGGAATAAAAATGGAAAATGCATCAAAAGCTTTAATAATAGCAGGTTCTATATTAATATCAATACTTGTTATATCATTAGGAGTAATGATATTTAGAAATATGTCTAATACTGTTGAAAAAAATGCAAATCTTAATAAACAGCAAATAGAGGCATTTAATTCAAAAATTTCTCCATATATCGGGGAAAGCATAAGTGGCTCTCAAGTAAATGAATTAATGCAACGTATAAGATCGATTAATCAAAAAGCAGATTCAACAGAAGACAATATAAGAAAAGTTTCAGTTAAATATAATGGTACTGAAGGAGTTACTAGTGTTATAACAGGTAAATATTATAGTGTGCAAGGAAGTTATGATTCAAATGGATTACTTACTATAATTACCGTACAAGGGCCAAAATAAAAATACATAAGAAAGGGATGATATAATTATGGAAAATGCAACAGATGCATTAATTATGGCAGGTTCAGTGTTATTACTTATAATTGCACTTACTGTAACTATATCTTCCTTATCTAACTTAAGAACACAAGCACAAGACATTTTAATGGAAAGAGATAGACTAGAAATAGCACAAGACTCAAAAGGATATATTAATTATATAAAAAATGATGACAAAGATATAAGAATTGTTGGAATTGAGTCAGTTATTTCATCTATTAGAAGAATGTGGAAAGAAGATTATACAATATATCTTGCTACTAATAGTTTATTAACTGAAATTCCACAAGAATTAAGAGTTAGTAATGTTGAAAATTTAAGTAATACACCAATGATTCAAGGTAAAAGCATAATAAAATTATCTCAAGCAGGTGTAGGAAATCAATTAATAAAAGATGAGAATGTTTTAAGCGAAATATACAATAATTTAAAAGAAAAAAAATTTAAAGAACACATAGGAATTTATCAAAACAAAGCTATAGAAGGTGTTTCTGAAGCAAATAAGAATACTTACAAGATTATAACATTTGTAGAAGAATGAAACAAAATATTTTAAAATAAAAGGAGGAATTAAGATGGGAGACTCAGCAATGGTAGTTGTAGCAATATTTTTAGCTGCAATCTTAATGTTTGTTTTTCCACTAATGACAATGGCTGATAAAAAGGATGATGTTTCAACTTTAACAGTACAAACAGCTACTACTGAATTTACAGATACTATAAGGACAACAGGTAAATTAACACAAGAAAAATATGATAATTTTACACAAACTTTAGCTTCTACAGGAAATACATATAATGTTGATTTAAAAGTACAAGTATTAGATGAAAACCCTGCAAAGAAGGAATCAAGTGCAACTCAAAAGATAGGAGACAATATCTATTATGTAATATATACAACTCAAGTTCTAGATGCAATAAGTAAAGGCGATTTAGTTTTAAAAGAAGGAGACATTGTATCTGTTACAGTAGAAAATACAAATGTTACAATTGGACAACAATTAAGAAATTTTATGTATAAAGTTACAGGAAATAATTCAAGCGCTGTTACTGCTTCAGCATCAGGAATTGTAACTACAAACGGACAATAATAAAAAATAGCTTGTAAGTTTTCAAACTGCAGGCTTTTTTAAATTATATGGTAGTCATATAATTTAAAAAATTCTGTAAGAAAGGACAAAAGATATGAAAATACAATATTTAGCTGTAATTTTTATTATAATCATAATGCCAATAATTTTAGTGTTTTCAGAGTTTCTAAGCACGCAAATTAATATAATAAAAACGGAAGAATCTTATGATGCTAAACTCTTAAATTCAACTTATGATTGTATAAAAGCATTACAATTAAATACTATAAACTCATCAATTTATACACCAGATTCAAGAGTAAGCAATATAGAAGCAGCAGTAAACATTTTTTATAACTCCTTAGAAACCTCTTTTAGATATGATGGAAGTAATGCAGAAGTTATGAGAGAATATATACCAGCTGTTGTATTTACAATGTATGATGGATATTATATTTATTCTTCATTTGAAAATCAGTTAACAAATGTAAAAACAGATGATGTAGATAGTCAGTATATGCACGGAAGTATTCTTAATGGACTAAAACCTTATGTTTCATATACATGTAATTATAGCAAAGATGGAAAAGATATAATGATAACATACACAATGGATAATTATATTATAGTAGATATATTTGAAGGAGCAAATCATGAAAAGCGTGAAGGTTATTTAATAAATGGAATTGAAAAGAACGGAACAGATGAAAATGCTACTTATAAATATGATGGAATAACTTTTACAAAAAATAATACAGAAATACTTAGAGAATTTTTAGGAAATGATTTCTTTTACTATACAATAAAAGATGGAACAAAGTATTATTATAACGGAAGTCATACTGATGGAAACTATGATGAAAGTGCCGAAGATGAAAGCATATTTTACATAGATGAACAAAGATATGCACATATCCAATATAGAAATCAAGGAATAAGAAAAAAAGAATTCAAAGAATACTATGATGAGATTTTTAATAATAATTATGCATATAACTATTATAAAGAAGCATATGAATTTACAGATTGGGTAAAAACGAATTTAGCAGGATTAACAATATCAAATATAAATAAAGCTAATAAAAGTTATGAAGAATATGACTTTGCAGATGTTGGAAATATTTTTGAAGGAAATATTCAAGATTCAGATTCTAGTTTTAATGCACACAGGGCAGATGTAATAAGAGCAATAATATCATCTAATTTACCAGCAGCAATAAGTGGATTTGGTAAGTTTTCAAAAGCAACAAATACAGAATTTTTAATGCCGAAAATTTCTGAAACGGATTGGGATTTGTTAGAAAACAATATATGCATTGCGGCGTTTTTGCAAGGTATGAAGGTTGGAGATAAAACATATAATAATTATGCAGTTGTTCCAAATAATTTTAATAAAGAATATGTAGATGAAAACGATATATATATTTTAAGAAATGATAATACATATACTAAAGCAAATGATTCTACATTAGATAATAGTACTTTACAAACTAAAGCAAATTTAGGATTTGAACCCGGAGTTTTAAAAATAAATTTTGAAAGAAGACAGAATTTAAATGAAGAATACTTTAATCCTATGAGTGTTAACAAAGATACACCATATTTACAAAGTTATTCTTCACTAGCAGGAACAGGAGATTTAAATAGTTTGTCAACAATAGATATGTATAAATATATGCGAAGTTTAACAGATGAAAAGTATCAGAACTTAAAAAGAGCATATTATACAGCACTAGGCAGAGAAAGATATGGTTCATATAAAGTATCTAAGTAAGTTATTAAAACATTTCAGTATATTTTACTGGAGTGTTTTTTGTAACTTTTTTTGTTAACAAATTTCAAAAAGATATTGTAATTTAAGACAAAATGTAATAAAATAAAAATCACAAATAAACGAGAGAAAAAGAATATAAAAAAATAAGGTCAATATATGTAGAAAACTTTTTTTAAGTAGCATACAAAAAAAGACAAATAAATCAAAAGACAAGTAGTAAAATAGAATTACAGAAAATGCTATACACAAAAAATATAAAAATGTGTAAAGCAAAGAACTTAAAAAAAGGACGAGGTGGTAAAGGTGTTTCAAAATATACAGGAAGATAGAGAAAGTAGTACAAAAGAAGAAACAACGAAGAAAAAGAATATATTAACCAATGCAATTTCAAAAAAGTATATAATACTTTATATAATTACTTTTATGGTTTCAACAATAGGAATAGGACAAACAGTATCTCCTGCAAGCCTTGCAATTATAGTTGCAATGGGCGCAAATGAGATTCCAATAGTTATAGCTTTAGTATTAGGTTTAGTAGGAAATATAATAGGATGTGGAGCAGGTTCTATTATTCCATATATAATAACAATGTTAATATTTTTTGCAAGTTTTTTTGTAAGAGAACCAAAATATAATGAAGAGAGCAGAAATGAAAAAATAAAACTTGGAAGAAGAATATTTACAGCTTCACTAATAGTAGGTATAGTGAAGGTTTTAATATCTGGGTTTTTAATTTATGATTTTTTAGTAGCTATTACTATGTCAATGATAACATTTATTTTATACAAAGTATTTGTAAATGGAATTTCTGTAATTATAAACTTTAATGAAAAAAGAGCATTTTCATTAGAAGAAATAATGGGGGCTAGCATATTGCTAACTATAGCAGTATGTAGTTTTGGAAATTTACAAATTTTTGGATTTTCTATAAGAAACATAATAGCTATATTTATTATTCTAGTGTTAGGATGGAAAAATGGAATGCTTGTAGGTGCAACATCTGGAATAACAATAGGAGCTACCCTTGGAATTATAGCAAATAATGATCCAGTAACAATTGCAGCCTATGCAATTTCAGGATTGGTTGCAGGAATTTTAAACAGATTTGGAAAAATAGGAGTTATTGTTGGATTTGTTATAGGTGATGTTATACTTACATTTTTATCAAATGGTGGAATCGAGAATTTAATAGTGTTTAAAGAGATTTTAATTGCAGGAATAGGACTTTTAGCAGTTCCTAAAAATATCAAATTAGACATAGAAAACATAATAGGAAATAAACAGTTTTTACCTGTTGCAAATAATAGAGGATTAAATAAAAGTAAAGAAACAGCAGAAAAACTTAAAGAAGTATCACGTGCTGTTAAAGAAATGGCAAATACATATAAAGAAAAATTTGATGAGAAAGAAGATTATAAAGAAAAAAATAAACAGATATTTAAAACAGAACTTTTAAATAACATAGACAGTATGGAAGAAAATATTTTGTATGATAGTATTTCTGATGTAGACAGCAATATTGTAAATGAAATATTTGAAGAATTAATAAAAAAACAATTTATTAAAGAAAAAGACTTGCTTAATATTTTAGCAAAAAACAATAATTTAGTAGTAGGTTTCGAAAATGAACAGAGCTCTATAAATAGAGAAGTTGAAGACATGACAAGAGCTATTAATTCAGCTTATAGAATAAGCAAAATGAATTTTATATGGAACACAAAACTTAAGGAAGAAAAACAAAATGTAGGAAAACAACTAAATGGAGTTTCAAAAGCTATTTCAGCTATTGCAGAAGATATAAGTAAAGAAATAAAAGAAGATAATGTATATCAAAATGAAAAACAGACAATAATAGAACTTTTAAAACAAAAAGAAATTTTAGCCCAAGAAATATATGTAAACAAAGAAGATGATGATAGATTTAACATAGAAATATATACTGAACAAAGCAAAAAAGACGGATTAACAGAAATTATTCTAAACATTTTAGAAAAAATTCTAAATGAAAAGCTAAAATTAGTAGAAAGAAAAAATATTAATGAAAAGAAATTGACTAAGTACAAGTTCTGTTCAGAAGATAATTTTTCTATAGAAGTAGGACAAGCAATAGCAATAAAAGATGGAATGACAGTTTCTGGAGATAGTTTGTTACATGCAAGACTTAAAGATGGAAAATATCTTTTAGCAATAAGTGATGGAATGGGTTCAGGACCAGAAGCTAGAAAAAGTAGTCAAATTGTAATAAAAATGTTACAAAGGTTACTAGATTCTGGATTTAACAAAGAAAATTCAATAGATTTAATAAACACTAATTTATTAAATGTAGGAGAAGATGTATATGCAACTTTAGATATAGCAATAGTAGACCTTTATAAAGGAAATATAGAGTTTATTAAGGCAGGATGTGCTCCAACATATATTAAAAACAAGAAAAAAGTACAATTAATTAAATCAGAAAACTTGCCAACTGGAATTGTAAAAAATGTTAGCAAGGAAATTGTAGAAAGAAATATTGAAGATGGAGATTTAATTTTAATGTGCAGTGATGGAGTAATTGATTCTAATGTAGAATATAAAAATAAGGCTTTATGGGTTAAATATTTATTAGAAGATATGCAAAATACAAATCCACAAAAAACAGCAGATTTGGTTTTAAATGAAGCAATAGACAATAATTTTGGAAAAGTAAAAGATGACATGAGTATTTTAACATTTAAATTGATAAAAAAGAAATAACAATATTTTAAGTTGGACATATAATATACTATAGACAATAGAAAAACGGTCTATAGTAGGAGTTGAGAATAAATGTGCAAAAATAACGTATGTATTTTACCAGTAGTCGTTTCTATTATATTAGGAATAGTAATTGGGGCATTATTTTTTGCAGGAACTATAGCAGTTGGAATAATTATAGTTCCACTAATAATTGGTATAATATTGGCGGTAATTAACTTAATTTTATTATATGTTACAGCAGCTTTTGGAAGTAAGAGAGAAACTAAAGAATGTGTGTGTAATTATGGTGGATGTTTAACATTAGGTGCATTCGTAACATTAGTTAGCGCATTTTTAGCATTAACATTTGAAAGTTCATTAGTAGCAGGAGGAATAGTTTCAGCTATACTAATAGGAATATTTGGATTTGGTTTAGTTTTAAACTTCTTAAGTTTCATTGGCTTACTTGTTTGTTTAGTTAGAAATAATTGTTACAGAAAAAATATGTATTGCAAATTTGAAAATGATTACAATGAATAATATATAAAGAGTCGTCTAATTTTTAGGCGATTCTGTTTTTTTATAGTTTAGAATAATTAATTGAATATATGAGTATTTTTCAAAAATTTTAGCTAACTTTCATTTAACGCTAAGAAATTCTAATTAATTTTACAAGCACCCTCAAAAAGCAAGCATTTGAGATTCCCTTGTAAATTTAATTAGAATTTCTAAGCTATTTAGTTAAATAAAATTATTTTCAAAATACTCATATATTCAATTTATATATTTTATTAAATTGTAACTAATTTTAATTTTTAACTTTAAAAACAAATTGACTTTTTAACATAAATGAAATATAGTATATACTGAAAGGATAAGAAATGATAGCAGAAGTAATAATAGATAGTAAAGCAAAAAAATTAAATAGAAAATTTGATTATAGAATACCAGAAAATCTAGAGGATATTATAGAAGTTGGGAGCAGGGTATTAGTTCCTTTTGCCAATTTTAAAACACTAGAGCAAGGATATGTAATCAAAATAAAGGAAAATACAGAATTTCAAGTAAAAGATATTGCTGGACTGGATGAAAACTTAAGCAATGAAAAAATAGAACTTGCAAGATGGATGGCAAGAAAATATTTTTGTAATGTATCTGAATGTATTAAGCTTATGCTTACTCCAGGAACAAGAAGTAAAGATACAGCTAAAAGAATGCAAGATAAAAAAATGAATTTTGTGTATTTGAATGAAAATATAACAGAAGATAAACTTGAAATGCTAAGAGGTGAAAAACAAAAAAAAGCATTACAGTTTATAGAAAAAAACGAAGGATTAACAATACCTGAAATAATAGAATTTGCTGGAGTATCGAGAGAAACTATAAATTCGCTTACAAAAAAAGGATTAATAAAAATAGAAGCTCAAAAAGTAGAAAGAAATCCGTTAGCATTAAAAAAAGAAAATAAAAATAAAAAATTACAATTAACAGAAGAACAACAAATAGCTTATGACAAAATAGAAAAGTCAATACAAAACAAAGAGTTTGAAGAATTTTTAATTTATGGAGTAACAGGTTCTGGAAAAACCGAAATTTATATGCAACTTATAGAAAAAGTTCTAGAATTAAATGAATCTGCAATTTTATTGGTTCCAGAAATATCACTTACACCTCAAATGTTAGATAGATTTATTGGAAGATTTGGAAAAGAAAAGCTAGCAGTATTACATAGCAAGCTTTCTATTGGAGAAAGACATGATGAATGGATAAAAATTAAAGAAGGAAACGCTAAAATTATAATAGGTGCGCGTTCTGCTATTTTTGCACCTGCTCAAAATCTAGGAATAATTATTATAGATGAGGAGCATGATAATTCATATAAGTCTGAATCAAGTCCTAGATATAATGCAAAAGAATTAGCTGAGAAAATTTGCAAGGGAAAAAATATTCCTTTAGTTTTAGGAAGCGCAACACCAGATATAAAAACATTTTATAGGACTGAACAAAATGAAATAGAATTATTAAAACTAACCAAAAGAGCTAATAATTCATCATTACCAAGTGTTGAAGTAGTAGATTTAAAAAAAGAACTTGCAACAGGAAATAAATCAATGCTTAGTTTTTCTTTATATGAAGCAATGAAGCAAAATTTAAAAGAAAAAAAGCAAACGATTTTATTTTTAAACAGAAGAGGCTACTCTACTTTTATAATGTGTAGAGAATGTGGATATACTATGAAATGTCCAAATTGTAATATTAGCTTAACTTATCATAGTTTTCAAAATAAGCTAAAGTGCCATTATTGTGGACATGAAGAAAAAACAGTAAAAATATGTCCAAGTTGTGGAAGCGATAAAATAAGATATTTTGGAACAGGAACTCAAAAATTAGAAGAAGAAATAAAAAAAATATTTCCAGAAGCAAGTACTATTAGAATGGATGTAGATACAGTTACTAAAAAGAATTCTCATGAAGAAATTTTAAACAAATTTAAAAATGAAAATATAGATATTTTAATTGGAACACAAATGGTAGTTAAAGGACATCATTTTCCAAAAGTAACATTAGTAGGAGTAATTGCAGCAGACAGCAGTTTAAATATAGATGATTTTAGAGCAAATGAAAGAACTTTTCAAATTTTAACACAAGTAGCAGGACGAGCTGGAAGAGAAAATTTACCTGGAAAAGTAATTATTCAAACATATAATCCGGAGAGTTTCCCAATAGAGTTTTCTAAAGAGCAAAACTACGATTTATTTTATAAAACAGAAATTGAATTAAGAAAACAGTTGAAATATCCACCATTTTGCGATATAATAGTTATAGGCTTTTCGGGAGAAAGTCAAAAAGAGATTTCTGAGGCAAGTAATTTTACATACAATATGTTAAAAAATGTTCTTGAAAAATATGGTATAAATACGTTTATGCCAATGCCTGCACCTATAGATAAAATAAAAAATAAATACAGGTGGAGAATTATTGCAAAAGGAAATGTAACTGAAGAAGTTACAATTATAATAAATAAATGTATGCAAAAATTATATGAGTCAGGAATAGGCAAAAAAACAAATATAGCAGTGGATGTAAATCCAAATAATATGGTTTAACAAAAATTAATCAAAAACGAGTAATGCTAGGCAAAAATTTTATTTTGAAACTGGAGTGTACGTGTTGTACATGAGGATTTAAAAATAAAATTTTAACGAAGCAGGACGAAGTTTTTCATTAATTTTGAAAGGGGTAAAAAATGGCATTAAGAAATATAAGAGAAGATGGAGACGAATTATTAAGAAAAAAATCTAGGGAAGTAGATGTTTGTGATATAACTGGAGAAAAAATCCAAAGTCTGATTGATGACATGATAGAAACAATGCATCATTATAATGGAGTTGGACTAGCAGCAGTTCAAGTAGGAATTTTAAAAAGAGTAATAGTAATAGATGTAGAGGATGAAAAAGGACCATATGTTTTTATAAATCCTCAGATTTTAAAAACTAAAGGAGAAAAAGAATGTGATGAAGGTTGCCTAAGTTTCCCAAATCAGTTTGGAAAAGTTGTAAGACCTACTGAAGTTACTGTTGAGTTTTTTGGAAGAACTGGAAAAAAAGAAAAACTAAAAGCAAAAGATTTACTTGCACAAGCAATTTGTCATGAATGTGATCATCTAGAAGGTATATTATTTGTAGATAAAGTATTACCAGGTACTTTAGAATATGTAACACCAGAATAGTGGAAAAAGGGACGGTTCTCTTTTCCATTTTCTTGGAAAAGAGAACCGTCCCTTTTTCCAAAGGAGGAAGATATATGAGAATTTTATTTATGGGAACACCTGATTTTGCAGAAATATCTTTAGAAGCAATATATAATTCAGGATATGAAATAATAGGAGTAGTTACAAATCCAGATAAACCAAAAGGGAGAGGAATGAAAATGATTGCTTCTCCTGTTAAAGAATTTGCAATTCAGAAAAATCTACCAATTTATCAACCATTAAAGGTAAGAAATAATGAAGATTTTATAAATGAAATAAAGCGTCTAAATCCAGATGTAATATGTGTTGTAGCTTATGGAAAGATATTACCAAAAGAAATTTTAGAAATTCCAAAAAAAGGCTGTATAAATGTACATGGTTCACTTCTTCCTAAATATAGAGGAGCAGCTCCAATACAATGGGCAGTCCTAAATGGAGACAAAACTACAGGAATAACAACTATGTATATGGATGAAGGAATGGATACAGGTGATATGATTTTAAAACAAGAAGTAGAAATTGGAGAAAATGAAACAACAGGAGAGTTATGGGAGAAACTTGCAAAAATAGGAGGGAAGCTTCTTGTTAAAACATTAGATTTAATAGAAAATGATAATGCACCTAGAATAAAACAAGGAGAAGATTTTACAGTAGCTCCAATGCTTAATAAAGAAATGGCAAAAATTGATTGGGAGAAAAAAACATCACAGGAGATAAAAAATCTAGTTAGAGGACTAAATCCAATAATGGGAGCATATTCATTTTTAGATAATAAAAAAATAAAATTTTGGAAAGTAGATACCTTGAGTTTTAAAGATTTCGCATCAAAATTTAGTATTAATATACAAAATATAGAAAATAACGAAAATGGAACAGTATTGGTATCTGATAGTAAAAAAGGATTATATATAAAGGCAAAAGATGGAATAGTAGATGTAATAGAAATTCAAGGTGAAAATGCTAAAAAAATGAACATACAAGACTTTTTAAGAGGAAATAAGATAGATTTTGGAAAAAAATTTATTTAAAAAACTTCAAGCATCAAAATTTGATGTTTGAAGTTTTTCTATTATATAAATAAAGATATAGAAATAACAAATTTCGTACATAATAAGACTATTCATCTGAATGTTCATAATGTGAATTGTTTGTTTGAGCAAAATAAGAATAAATTAAAATACCAATACCTAAAGCTGCAAGTCCCATAATAAGCCATGTCCATGTTGTAGAATCTAAACCAAACATAGTTGTATCTGTTGTTGTGGCAGTTCTAGTAGCATTGTAATTATCTGCATTGTCATTATTTGTACCCATAATATCCATAGTGTTGTTATTAATATCATTTGTAGTATTTTCAATATTCATACCACCTTCAAAACTATTTCCAACATTTTGCATTGTGTTTCCTATGCCATTTGTAATAGAATTTCCAGCATTTTGCATAGCTCCTGTAGCACTTCTAGATGTATTAGATATATTTTGTGCAGCTCCTTCAATTGCATTTTCAGCTCCACCAACCATATTTCTAACACTATTTGCAGCATCATGTAACATAGAATTATCATTTGCAGCAAAAGTATAAGTAGAAGCTAAAAATAAAGATACAAATAATAAAATAATACCATAATAAATTTTCTTTTTCATTTTGAATCCTCCTAAAAAAATTGTTTTAAAATAAAACTTATTAATATTATTTATTATTTTTGAAAAAATATACTTTATAAACATAAAAAAAATTGAGCTATTTTAAAAGCTCAATTTAAAATATAAATTAAATTACAATTAAGTTTTATATTAATTTTTGTTTGTTATTTTATGTTTAAATTGTAACAAAAATTAATGTAATCTTATTATAATTGCTATTGCTAATAAAATTAATAATACTCCAACAACAATTAATGCAATATTTAAGATATTTGTAACTGTAGATTTGTTTGAACCAGCAGAAACACTACTTACTGTTGTAGAAGCTTGCTCACGAGTTGATGAAACAGAAGTATTATCTGTTGTAGGTTCAGCTGATGAAGTTACAGTTTGAGTAAAAGAATCAACAGCATTTGTATTATCAACAGAATTTGTAGAATTAGTATTACCTGTAGTGCTTTGATTAGGTGTTGCAACTACTGGATTAGAACTGTTTTGTGTAAGTTGATTTTCGTCGATTGCATAGCACATACTAAAAGATATACAAATTAGAGAAAAAGCAACCAAAAAGATTTTTTTAAAAATTGACATTGTTATTCATCCTTTCTTTAAAATGTTTTCATTTGATTTACGTTAATATAATAACACAAAAAAAACTTTTTGTCTATAAAATAAAAACATTTTTAAAAATAATTCACATACTTTTTATTATAGGAATAAAAAATTTCGAAAATCCCTATACAAAAAAACAATTTTGGTATATAATGTAAAAAAATGTGCTTATAAAAATTAATTGATTTAAATATCTTAATAAATGGAAGGAATGAAGAAAATGACTCTAAAAAGTATTTTAATTGGAATAAATGATTTAAAAGCAAAAGGAGACTTAGATAGAGAAATAAAAGGAATTGAAAGTAATTCAAAAAATATAAAAGAGGACTATGTATTTGTTGCTATAAAAGGATTTGAAACAGATGGTCATAAATATATTTCAAACGCAATAGAAAATGGTGCAAAAACCATTGTTGTAGAAGAAGGATTTGATTTAAAATCAATTTCATTTCCAAAAGATGTAACAGTTATTTTAGCTAAAAATACTAGAGAATTTTTAGCAATTTCAGCTAGCAATTTTTATGATAATCCATCAAAAAAATTAAAATTAATAGGAGTAACAGGTACAAAAGGAAAAACAACAACTACATTTATGATAAAAGAAATTTTAGAAAAAGCAGGCAAAAAAGTAGGGTTAATAGGAACAATTGCTATATATATTAATGGAGAAAAATTAAAAGATAGTGATAGAACAACTCCAGAAAGCTTAGAATTACAACAATTATTTTCAAAAATGTTAGAAGAAGGCGTAGAGTATGTTGTAATGGAAGTATCTTCTCAAAGCTTAAAATTACATAGAGTTGATGGTTGTGAATTTGATTATGTAGCATTTACAAATTTCTCAGAAGATCATATAAGTGAAAAAGAACATCCAAATTTAGAAGATTATTTTGAATCAAAATTAAAATTATTTAAAATGTGTAAAAAAGGCTTTGTAAATGTGGATGATTTATATGTTTCAAAAATACCGGCAATGTTTCCAGAAAGTGAAATCACAAAATATGGAATAGATAATTCAGGAGATTTTTTAGCAAAAGATATTACAATAACAAATTCATATGTTGATTTTAAAGCTAAACTATCAGATAGAAATGAAAGAATAAAAATCGATATTCCAGGAAGATTTACAGTATATAATGCTTTAGCAGCAATATGCATATGCAAAAAAATAGGAGTAGATTCAGAAACTATAAAAGAAGCTTTGTTAAATATTAAGGTACCTGGAAGATCAGAAATGGTAGATAATAAATTAGAAATTCCAATAATGATAGATTATGCACATTCACCAGAAAGTCTACAAAATATCTTAAAAGCTGTAAAAAGTTATACAAGAGGTAGAGTTATTTCTGTTTTTGGATGTGGTGGAGATAGAGATGCAAGAAAACGTCCAATAATGGGTGAGATTTCAGGAAAAATTGCAGATTATACTATTATTACTTCAGATAACCCAAGAACAGAAAAACCAGAAGCAATTGTTGCTGAGATTGAAGAAGGAATAAAAAAGACAAAAGGAAAATATGAAGTAATAGTAGATAGAAAAGAAGCAATAAAAAAAGCTATAAAAATGGCAAATAAAACAGATATAATAGTTTTAGCAGGAAAAGGTCACGAACCATATCAAGAAATAAATGGTAAAAAACATGATTTTGATGAAAGGAAAATTGTTAAAGAAATAATAGAGAAGGGATAAGATAAAAATGAGATTTCAAATGACAATTATGATAATTTCATTTGTTGTAACGGTAATATTAGCATTTGTAATTATACCGATTTTAAAGAAAATAAAAGTAGGTCAAATAGAAAGAGATGATGGACCACAATCACACTTAAAAAAACAAGGTACACCAACAATGGGTGGAATTATCTTTATGATTTCAATCATAATTTGCGTAACAGCAGTATATGTGTATTTACATTCTATTAATCATACAGAAATAGCTCAAAATTTATTACCAATGCTTTGTTTAACAATAGGATTTGGGGTTATTGGATTTATAGATGATTATAAAAAATTGGTTTTACAAAATACAGATGGACTTAAACCTAAAAATAAAATGTTAGGACTACTTTTAATATCAGTAGCATATGCTTTATTTATAGTAAGATTTTCTAATATAGGAACACAAACATATTTACCGATATTTAAGACATTCATAAATTTATCTGTATATTTATATATACCATTTGCTATTTTAGTTATACTTGCAACTACAAATGCAATTAATTTAACAGATGGAATAGATGGATTATCGTCATCAGTATCATGTATAATAATAGCATGTTTAACAGCTATAGCTATGATGAAAGGAACTTCAGAAGTTGTGATTTTTGGAAGTGTTGTAATAGGCGCAGTGTTAGGATTTTTAATGTTTAATTTACATCCTGCCAAGATTTTTATGGGTGATACTGGTTCATTGTTTTTAGGAGGCGTAATTTCAAGTATAGCTTTATACATAAAAATGCCACTTGTGCTTATTTTAATAGCACTTATACCAATTTTAGAAACATTATCTGTAATAATACAAGTTGTATATTTTAAAAAAACAGGTGGAAAAAGATTTTTCAAAATGTCTCCATTACATCACCATTTTGAACTTTCAGGATGGAGTGAGAATAAGGTTGTTATAATTTTTTCAATTATAACTTTATTGGTTTGCGTATTAGGAATTTTTTCAGTATAAATTATATATAATACATAAGAAAGGGGGAGCAAGTATTTTGGTGAAACAAAAACAAGTTAAAAAAAATACTATTAATATGCCAGGTTTTAGTAATAATCCAATTGATTATACATTACTAATAACAGTATTATTATTATTAGCTTTAGGATTGATAATGGTACTTTCAGCAAGTTCACCTACAGCTCTTTCAGAAGGAAGAAGTAGTTATGCATATTTCATAAGACAAGGACTTTTTGCAATTATTGGGGTAATTGCAATGATATTTATTTCAAAAATAGACTATAGAATATACAAAAAATTTTACATATTAGCTTATATTGCATCATTATTATCACTTGCAGCTGTTTTAGTTGTAGGTAGAAGAATTAATGGTGCAAAAAGATGGATATATATAACATCAAGTTTATCTTTTCAACCATCAGAATTAGTTAAATTATTTATGATAATTTTTTATGCAACAATACTTACAAAAAACAGAGATGATTTAAAACATTTCTTTAAAGGCTGGATAAAAAATTTAATTTGGCTTGTACCAGTAATAGGACTTCTAATAGTTGAACCACACTTAAGTGCTTCAATTGTAATTATAGGAATTTGTATGATTATGATGGTTTTAGCAGGATGCAAATTGTGGCAAATTATTGTTCCAACTACTGCAATAGGAATACCAGTTTTTTTAATTGCAATTTTTAAAATAAAGAAATTTGCACATGCTTTAGAAAGAATAACAACATTTGTAGATCCATGGCAAGATAAATTAGGAAAAGGATGGCAAGTAATTCAAAGCTTATACGCAATAGGCTCAGGAGGTCTATTTGGATTAGGTTTAGGCCAAAGTAAACAAAAGTATTTGTATTTGCCAGAGCCACAAAATGACTTTATATTTTCAGTTATTGCAGAAGAATTAGGTTTTGTTGGATGCTTATTTGTAATAATTTTATTTGGAATTTTAATTTGGAGAGGAATTTTAACTGCAATGAAGGCACCTGATATGTTTGGAAGTTTAATAGCAGTTGGAATTACATCATTAATTGGAATACAAGCAATTATTAATATAGCAGTTGTTACATCATCAATGCCTGCAACTGGTATGCCGTTACCATTTTTTAGTTATGGTGGAACTGCATTATTTATACTGCTTTGTGAGATAGGTATATTACTTAATATTTCAAGAGCTGGAAACAAATGATTTATAGTAAAAGACATCAAAAAAATAAATTAGTTTAATAAATGGATTATAAAAGAAGGGAATCATTATGAAAGTAATTATAGCTGCAGCGGGAACTGGGGGACATATCAATCCAGGAATAGCAATAGCAAATAAAATTAAACAAGAAGAAAAAGACTCTAAAATTATTTTTATAGGGACAAATAGAGGTTTAGAAAATGATTTAGTTCCACGAGCAGGATATGAATTAAAAACAATAGATGCATATGGATTAAGTAAAAAAATTTCTATAGATAATATAAAAAAACTATTTAAAACATATAAAGGAATAGGAGAAGCTAAAAAAATAGTAAAAGAATTTAAACCAGATATTGTAATAGGTACAGGTGGATATATTTGTGGAGCAGTTGTATTAGCAGCAAAAAAGAACAAAGTACCTGTTCTTTTACATGAAAGCAATGCTTTCCCTGGAAAAGCAGTTCAAATGTTGGCAAAAAAATCAAATACTATATTAGTGTCTTTTGAAGAAGCAAAAAAAAGAATAAAAAACTGTGAAAATGTTGTGTATACTGGAACACCTGTTAAGATAAAGAAAAGAAATTACAGCATAAATCAAAAGGCAGAAATAATAAAAGAACTCGGACTTTCTCAAGCAAAACCAATTGTCCTTATTTTTGGAGGAAGCCAAGGTGCTCAAAAAATTAATGAATCTATAATAAACATTATACAAAATAAGCTAAATAAAAATTATCAGATAATATGGGCAACTGGACCAAAACAATATGAAATAATAAAGCAAGAACTTGAAAAAAATAACATAAATATCGAAAAAATTGAAAATACTAAAATCGTACCATATATATATAATATGGAAGAAGTTGAAAACATTTGCGATTTAGTTGTTGCAAGAAGTGGAGCTATGACTATAACAGAAATATCAAACCTTGGAAAACCATCAATTTTAGTACCACTTCCAAATGTGAGTAATGACCATCAAATGTATAATGCAAAGGTTTTAGAAAAAATTGGAGCAGCAAAAATAATTACAAATGATAATTTGAATGGAGAAATACTAAACAACACTATAAATAGCATTGTAGGAGATAAAAATATTTCAACAAAAATGGGGCAGAATGCCTTAAAAGTATCTGTAACAGATGTAGAAGAAAAGATATATAAAGAAGTAAAGAAACTAGTTTCTAAGGAGTAAAAACATGAAAAAAAGTAATAAACCATTGAGAATAGTTGTTTTTGTATTTATTTTAGATATAATTGTAATAGGAACATTAGGGGTATCGTTTAATAAAAGAATTAGTTTAATAAATAATAAAATAGAACGACAGGAAATAAGGGATGTTCGTCAAGTACAAGAAGAGTGTCAAGATATTGTACAAATGGTAAATATACAGCTAGCTATAGGCATGACAATTTCGGCACTAATGACCATATTGCTTGCTATTTATTTATCTCATATGATAATTTATCCTTTAAAGAAAATGATAGAAAGCAAAGAGAAAAAGGAAAAGGCAGAAGAAGTAGAGATAAAAACAAGATTATTACACATGACAGAAGGAATAATAGCTTTTAACATAGATGGAAAAATAGACTTAATTAACCCTGCTGCAAAAATGCTTTTAAAAATATCTCCAGAAGACTATACATTTGAAGATATTTTCAATAAATTTAATTTAGATATAAATATGGAAAAACTAATATATTTAGAAGAATTAACATCATTAGAGCAAGTAATTGAAGTTGAAGATAAAACAGTAAAAGTTTTATTCTCTCCATTTAAAAACGAAAAAACTAAAAATCCTGAGGGAATAATTGCAGTAATTCAAGATATAACAGAAAATGTTAAGCTAGATACAATGAGAAAAGAATTTGTTGCAGATGTATCTCACGAATTAAAAACTCCAATTACCTCTATAATGGGGTATACAGATACACTTCTAGAAGGAGACTATGATCAAGAAACTCAAAAAGAATTTTTACAAGTAGTATCTTCAGAAGCGAGAAGAATGGCAAAACTTGTTACAGACCTATTAGAATTATCTAGGATGGATAATAACAAAAAAAGAATAAAAAAGGTTAGTTTTGATTTAGGAAATTTAGCAAAAGAATGTCAGAAAAAACTAGCTATTGAAATAAAGAAGAAAAAGCATCATGTGGAATGTTTAGTTACAGCAGATGTTCCTCCAGTTTATGCTGATAAAGATGATATACAAAGAGTAATTCTAAATATATTATCAAACAGTATAAAATACACACCAGAAGGTGGAACAATAAAAATATATGTAGGATTTGTATATAGTGATGCATATATTAAAATTATAGATAATGGAATAGGAATTCCAGAAGAAGACTTAAATAGAATATTTGAAAGATTTTATAGAGTAGACAAATCTCGTGCAAGAGAGATGGGGGGCACAGGACTTGGACTTTCTATTGCTAAAGAAATTTTGGACAAAAATGGTGGAAGTATAGATATAAAAAGCCAGATAAATAAAGGAACAGAGGTAGTTATAAAAATACCTACAAAATAAAAAGTATTAATTAAAAATGCGAAGGATATTTATTTCTTCGCATTTTTTAACATGTAGTATTGCAAAAATTTGCTTGTGACTTGAAAAATACAAATATTTGTGAGATAATATACATAATATAGATTTTTGGTTTGGAGGGAAAAATGAATATTATATCTTCAAAAAAAGAAATAAATCGAATAGTAGATGGAATAAACACAATTTTGCTACTCCCAGAAGAAGATTACAAGATATTTATTGAAAAAATGATACCAACAATTGAAAATATAGAAGATTTGTATTTTTACTATCCAACAGACAATTGCGAAATTCCAGAAAGACCTATTCAAATAGGATTAGAGAAATATTTAGATGAAAACAATAGATATATATGTAGAGCATATTATGGACATGAAGATATTAAAATGTTTCAGATAATAAAAGAATGTGAAAATATGCTAAAAGAGTATCCTGTTAATTCAAAAGAGCATTTTAGAATTAATGAATTTATACATACTCGTGATTTAGAAAGCTTTAAGAAATACTATTGTAGCAAAGAAAATGTAAATATAATTTTTATGAATAAACTATTCCAAATTATTTCAAATGATGAAGTGTTATCAAAATTTCTTGATTATGATAGCAATGCAAGTTTCTTTAATGTAAATGATCAAAAGATTCCTAAAAGTGAATATCTAAAACATTTGGGAGGAATTTTTGGAAATATAGATGAAAATGGGAATTTAAGCAATACAAATTCAATTTTTAATAATTTTTTTATACCAAATTTACAAGAATTGAAAGAAAGATATACTCATATTTATAATAGATTTAATATGGAAAGATATGTAAATCCTTGGTATACATTCTCAATATCATTACCAACAAATAGAATTATAAGAAATGGAAAAGAATTTGATTGGAATGTTTCGCCAGAATTATATAAAGAAATTTTTGAAGAGATGCCTCAAAAATTATCTTTAGAAGAAAAAGCTATTTATATATATTGTAAAATGTGTAAATTATTTTTATATGATGAAGGATATTTGTATAAAGATAAATTGAACAAACCTGGTTATGACTCTACATTCTCAAAAGAACATATGGAAGGAATAGTGCCAGGTGATAAAGTTACTTGCTATGATTTTTCTAGAATGTATGCAAAATTAGTAAATGAAATTGATGGAGATATAGAAGCGGTAGTAATTTTTGAGGGAAAGAATGATGGACATGCTTTAGCAGGATTTTATACTGATAATGTATCAGCAACAGTTGAAGCAATAAATATTTCATCTGCTAAAGATGATGTAACTAATGATTTAATGAAAGCAAAAAAAGGTATAAAATTAAAAGGAATAAAAACTATTTCAGATAAAAATGGCATTATAGAACAAGCAATAGATAAGGTATATCCTCAAATTCTAGGAAAACAACCTAAAACCATAGAAGAGTATGTTCAAGAATTAAATAATA